>Ga0102902_1000278_pt1 | contig 20593 bp, 16 predicted proteins | sample Colrivmet1555B02_FD_78458 | JGI IMG/M metagenome (GOLD analysis project Ga0102902, IMG submission 78458) | Estuarine microbial communities from the Columbia River estuary - metaG 1555B-02 | ecosystem: Environmental > Aquatic > Marine > Intertidal zone > Estuary | place: USA: Columbia River... | reverse complement strand
TGAGTGTGTTGCGGCCCAACACCTCATCGATACGGCGCTGCCAGATTTGTTGCTGCTGGATTGGATGCTTCCCGGTCAAAGTGGCGAGAGCCTAACCCGCCGGTTGCGCGCCAGCGATCGAACCAGAGATTTACCGATTGTCTTGCTGACCGCCCGTGGAGACGAGGCTGACAAGGTCGCAGGCCTCAATGCAGGCGCCGACGATTACGTCACCAAGCCGTTTTCTACCCAAGAATTAATCGCACGATTGCGTGCGGTATTGCGTCGTCGTATGCCGGCGCCATCGTCACCAACACTACAAGTTGGCGCACTCAGCATAGATGTCGGTGCGCATCAGGCGATCCATGCGGGCATCCCGCTCAAATTAGGACCGACCGAGTTCAAATTGCTGACCTACTTCATGCAACACGTGGGACGCGTGCACTCTCGCGCCCACTTATTAGATGCTGTTTGGGGCAATCAAGTTGCGATTGAGGAGCGAACCGTTGACGTGCATATCAAGCGCTTGCGCGAGGGATTGGGTGAGGGTAGTCATTTGTTAGAGACGGTTCGTGGAGCCGGCTATCGGCTCATCATTTCTGACTGATTGCTTGTCGAAGTGCTGATTGGGCAGGGCATAATTCGGGCATGATTACGCGCTTCTTTGAACTTGCCGCACTGGGTTTAGGCGGTTGGGCCCTTGCCCGATTGCTGGGCCTCGTGGACGGAGCGACCATCATCGGTCCGCTGGTGGGTATCGGCTGTTGGGTGATTTGGGATGGTGTCCGTGCCACTAAAGTGACGACATGGTTGCAATCTCGACGCTACAACCAACCACCCAAGCTTTACGGCGTTTGGGGCGATGTTGTCGAACGTTCTCGCAAAGCATTTCGACGACTTCAGCGACGCGCACAAGATCGTCAAAGGCGACTTGAGGAGTTTTTATCCGCCATTCAGGCATCACCCAACGGGGTCATACTACTAGACGAGTTGGGTCGAATTGAATGGTCCAATCAAGCCGCTAGCGACCACCTTGGTCTCGACCCCCGACGTGACGTACGTCAATACATTCGGAATCTCGTGAGAAGCCCCGCCTTCGCGGCCTACGTTGCCAAAGGCGATTTCAGCGAATCGGTTTTGATTGAGGGGCCGAATGCCGCGCCTGATGCGCTCTCTGAAATTTCAATGCAGATGCATGCCTACGGTGATGGTCGGCATCTGCTACTTTCCAATGATGTCACTGCACTGAAGCGTGCAGAGTCCATGCGACGAGACTTTGTGGCCAACGTATCCCATGAGATCAGAACGCCACTGACCGTGATTCGCGGTTTTGTCGAGACCCTTCAGTCCCTGCAGTTGTCGGAAGTCGAGCAGCGTCACTACCTCGAACTCATGGGGCAGCAAGCCGCACGCATGGATTCGCTCGTGGTTGACCTGTTGACCTTGTCGCGCCTAGAGGGTAGCCCGCTCCCCACTGTGGGTGAGTGGTTAGAGGCTGACCAGTTGTGTACGCAAGTCGTAAGTGACGCCCGCGCACTCTCAGCGGTGATGGGCGAAGGCGAGCAGAACATTCTGGTGGAAACGGTGTCGGGTTACCGGATTGCCGGCCTGCGCTCGGAACTACTCAGTGCGATGGGGAACCTGCTCAGTAACGCCGTTCGCTACACGCCAGTGGGCGGCGATATCCGTGCGGGCTGGCGTTCGTTACCAGACGGCGGCATCGCCTTTGTTGTGCAAGACACCGGCGGCGGTATTGCGCCCGAGCATCTACCGCGCTTGACCGAGCGGTTTTACCGCGTAGATCGCAGCCGCTCGCGTGAAACTGGTGGCACAGGCCTTGGGCTGGCAATTGTTAAGCACGTTGCCCAACGGCACGGTGGAGAGCTTCGCATCGAGAGTACCTTGGGGAAGGGGTCCGAGTTTGCGATTCATTTGCCCGCGCGACGGGTGAAGAAAATACCCGCTTAATCGAGCCGTTGGTAGACGTAGATCACCTGACCGCGGTTATTCCACTGCCACACACTGCCTTTTAAGAACCATCCCTTGACATCCGTGTGATGGCCGTTGAGATTGTGGCGATCCGATGTCATGAGTAAATAGTCGCATGGCGCGTCCGTTTGCTCGGGGACAATGCGCCCCGCAACATGAGTCTGTAGCGCGCTGAGTTGAGATTGCGATAACCCCAGCGATGTGATACAGGTTTTCGGCTCGACCATGCCCCTAACCTCACGGGCTAATGGCCCGTAGCTGAGGCCGTGATTCAAAAGGGGCAGCCACAACGTGGTCAGCAGCAACCAGCACCAAACGCTGCCACCGGCTGATAACACCATGCTTTTCCAAATGGCCGGTTTTACAGACCGGGCGCGCCACCGGATAAGTGCTATCCAAATGGCTGTGCCGATCAAGGCGGCGATCGTGGGAATCGCAGAAAATTCAGGCGCTAAATTGGGGGCAAGGCGCGCAATGTTCGCGGCCGGTTGCGCGGGATAGCCGGTATGCATCGCCAGCCAAATCACCCATATCAAGACCCCCGAGCCTGTAAAAAAAAGGAGCGCAAACCAGTCAATTAAGGCGGTAACGCGGCGCTTAAGCGTCGGGAGAGCAAAGGTCGCAAGTACCACCAGCGCAGGCAACGCCAGGATCATGGTGCGGGTCGGATCGGATGCCATGAGCGTTTGCACCAACGTGATGACCACAACAGCTGCGGGTAGTGCGATGTGTGGCGTGCGCCACTGGCGACGCCATTGCCACAAGGCCCAGAGGGCAAGCGGCAGGGCTGGCCAGGTAAACCACAAAACCAACTTAAACCAGCGGTACCAACCCAGACGGGGCTCTGTCGTGATCGCCAAGGGGTAGCTGACGGGCGGTTGAATAAGCAGAACCGTTAGGCTGACCACTGATACGACCAATGCCCACGCGATTAATGGGTGGCGAGCGCATTGCCAGCGATTTGAAAACACCATCGCCAACCCCGAACCGACCAAGATGGAGAGAATGAGAGCCAATGTAGGCTGACCACTCAAGGCCAAGCCGATCAACCCAAGCCCACCAAAAAGCGGCGGGCTGATATGTCGCCAAACGGAGGGGCGCTTCTGTTCCTCGTAGGGCGTCGTGTTTGATAGGCGCGCCATTTGCGCGATCGTGTGCGAGGCCGCCGCGATAAAAAATCCTGTAAAGGCCACACCGAAGACGTCGACAGCGGTCTCGTGCCCGATGTGGGCAAGGCCTAAACAACCGGCGAATATCAGCAACGCGGCGTCGGCCATGGCGCGCGCGTACCCACTGCGATTAGCCTGACCACCGAATGCAAATGCCACCGGTTGCGCCTTCGGCAGATGTGCCAAATGGTAGACGGCGTACCAAACGCTTGCAATGGCAGCAGCCAGCATCAGCGCAAAGGGAATGCGCACGACGACTGCAGGTCCCAAGGCGCCAAACCACTTGATGAACAGCGCGCCAACCCAGTAGGGTAACCAGCCATCGATGTCGGGCCTCAGACCGAGCAGTGTCGGCGAAAACCAGTCGCTGTGACCGTTCGCCAAAGAGTTCATGAGGCCGAAGCCAGCCGCATCCGCTTCTTTCCAGGGCTCGCGACCGATGTAGCCAGGAATGACGTAGAACACCGACAACAGCACCAAGGCCCACCGGGGCAACCGGCGGACAGCTGCTTGCGTAACCAGGGCTGGGGAGGGCGGATTCACGGGCGGGCTAGCGGGCAATCAAAGGTGGCAGGCATAAAACAAAACAGCCGAACCAACGAAACATCGGTTCGGCTGTTGCGCACGGTAGGCCAATTACTTGGTCGTGCGGTTTGCGTAGCGGTTACGGAAGCGCTCAACACGGCCACCCATGTTGTCAACACTCTTCTGTGTACCGGTATAGAAGGGGTGTGATTCGCTGGAAGTTTCCAGCTTGAACAAGGGCAATTCTCGGCCGTCGTCCATTTTGATCATTTCTTTTGTAGGCGCGCAAGAGCGGGTCACAAATTGGAAGTTGTTGGACTGATCCAAGAAGCAAACTTCACGGTAGTTGGGGTGAATGCCTTCTTTCATGGCGTTTCTCTTTTCTGTAGGTCAGGTGCGGCAGCCTTGATCGTGCGGAATTGCCGAATCACACTTTTCGCAAATTTAAAAAGTTCAGCCCGCTATTATCGCATGAAATCGCCTGAATTGGCCCTCTTTAGCCACCTCGACGCATCATGTCGAAGAATTCCGAGTTGTTTTTGGTTTGCTTCATGCTTTTGAGGACCATTTCCATGGCCTCAACTTCGTCCATGCTGTACATGAACTGGCGCAAAATCCGAGTTTTTTGCAGGATTTCGGGCTGCAATAGCATTTCCTCGCGACGGGTACCGCTGCGATTCAACTGGATTGATGGGAAGACGCGCTTCTCGTATAAGCGGCGATCGAGGTGGATCTCGGAGTTACCGGTGCCCTTGAACTCCTCAAAGATCACCTCATCCATACGGCTACCCGTATCGACCAGTGCCGTTGCGATGATGGTCAATGAGCCACCTTCCTCGACATTACGTGCGGCACCAAAGAAGCGCTTAGGGCGTTGCAAAGCATTCGCATCCACACCGCCAGTCAGCACCTTGCCAGAGGAGGGCAGGACGTTGTTGTAGGCACGGGCCAGACGGGTGATGGAGTCCAGCAGAATCACCACATCTTTCTTCAATTCAACCAGCCGTTTCGCACGCTCGATCACCATCTCAGCGACGTGGACGTGGCGAGCGGCCGGCTCGTCGAAGGTCGAAGCGATGACCTCGCCATCGACCGTACGCTGCATTTCGGTCACTTCCTCTGGGCGCTCATCGACCAACAGGACAATGAGTTCCACATCGGGGTTGTTGGATGTGATCGCGTGCGCAATGTGCTGCATCATCACCGTGTTGCCGCTTTTGGGTGGCGCGACGATCAGTGCACGCTGACCTTTGCCAATCGGGGCAATGATGTCGATGACTCGGCCCGTGATGTTTTCCTCTGACTTGGTCTCTCGCTCCAAGCGCATCTGCTCTTTTGGAAACAGCGGCGTGAGGTTTTCAAACATGATCTTGTGTTTGTTGTCCTCCGGCGGCAAGCCGTTGATCTTGTCGAGCTTGGTCAGTGCGAAGTATCGCTCGCCATCCTTCGGCGTGCGGACCTCGCCTTCAATCATGTCGCCCGTATGCAAGTTGAAACGACGGATTTGGCTGGGCGATATGTAGATGTCATCCGTGCTTGCGGTATAGCTCGTGTCGGGTGCACGCAGGAATCCAAAACCGTCTGGCAACACCTCAAGGACACCGTCAGCAAACACCTGCTCGCCCCCGCGCGCGCGCTTTTTGATGATGGCAAACATCAGTTCTTGCTTGCGCATGCGACCCGTATTCTCAATCTCGAGTTGCTCGGCTTGCTTGAGAACTTCAGAAATATGGAGGGCTTTTAGCTCAGATAAATGCATAGTGAGTGGTCCGACCCGGGGGTCCTAAATGACAACAAAGGGGGCGAATAAACGCCAAGTAGAAGGTGGGGGGATGACGCCAGACCGGGGGTAGGTCTGCGTGGTGCCGGTTGATACCGACTGCGGTCAACGCACGGGGACTGTTTTAGGTCAGGTGCGAATCCGGTTGTAACTATAACAGCGCTGCAGGCTTATTTGAACTTGTCGTATTTTGGAAACAAATCAGGCTGCACCCGGCATTTCGGGTGCAGCGCTTGGGTTCGGTCAGGCCAATTGACTGTTAACAAACTCTTCCAACTGGGCTTTGCTAAGGGCGCCCACTTTGGTCGCAGCCAGCGCACCGTCCTTGAAAACCATCAAAGTCGGGATACCGCGGATGCCAAATTGGGCGGGGACGCTGCGGTTCTCATCGACATTCACTTTGGCAACGCTTAGCTTGCCTTGAAAACTCTGCGCGACCTCGTCGAGGATCGGGGCAATCATCTTGCAGGGGCCACACCACTCGGCCCAAAAATCGACCAAAACAGGGGTGCTCGATTTCAGGACATCCTGATCAAAAGAAGCATCAGATACGTGTTTGATAAGGTCGCTTGCCATGTTGCTTTTCCTCTTAGTTTCGTTGCGTCGGCTGTGTTAAAACAGAAAATCTAATTGTGACAGAAACTCCGCTGGCGTGATGCCCACCCCGATAACAACCGCGACAGTCCAGCCTTTGCCAAGCCTCCCATCTGCGGAAGAGGTGATTGGTCATTGGGACTGGAGTCCCGCGCTGGGCACGTTGCATGAATGGATCCAATCGCAGGGCATTCATGCGTCTCAGGTGGTTGTGCTGGTCCCTTTTGCGCAAATGATGTCGCAAGCGACCGCCGCTTGGGGTCAAGCCTTTCCCGCGAGCTTCGTACCCCGCTTCGAGACCACTCGCAATTGGGCTGGCGTGGCAGGCGGACCAGCGATACAGGCAGACGATTTAACGCTTGACGTGGCACACGATAGCGTTGTGGCTGCCGCCATGCTCGCGAGCGTCAAAATTCGGGGGCTCGATGCCCACTGGCGACGAACGCTGGCACCACAGCTCGTTGAAACAGCTCATGAATTAGCGACGCTGGTTGCTTCTGTGCACCCCGATGCACGGTCCGATTGGCTTGCCGAGCGCCTCGCCGTATTGAATCTTGGTAGCGGTGACGGCTTCCAGCGCTGGGAGTCGCTCATCGGGACGATGGCTCTGACATGGGCGGCCAATTCGCAGTACCCAACCGATGTGCTCTGGCATCCGGTCCTGCACCCGTCTGTCGCTGCATTGGCCGCGATACCAGGCCTCGCAGATGACCCTTTGACATCGGCCTTGTTAGCTCACTGGCCGAACGTCAAGCGCCTACCACCGCTGGCGGTACGAACCGCTGAAAACGGGTCACCGAACCCGGCTCGTTTGCTGGCAGCCGATGATGCGCAAACAGAGGCGCAAATGGCTGCAGCGCGCGTGATTGCGCATCTGCAGGCGGGCAGAGTACCCGTCGGCATCGTGGCTCAAGACCGTTTATTGACCAAGCGGATCCACGCCCACCTGCAAACCGCTGGGGTCGATTGGCGAGATGAGACTGGCTGGCGCCTGTCGACCACCCGGATCGCTGCGTGGGCGATGCAGTGGCTTGCAGCGGCTGCACCGGATGCGCCAGCCGATGCGCTGGTTGACTTTGTGAAGTTGTGCCCGTGCTGGCAGGACCGTGAGACAGGGGCCTTCGAGGCTGACATTCGAGCGCTTCGGGCGCGGCAAGCCAGGGTGGCCTAACACACGAAAAGGTGACGCAATTGGACGGTTTAGCCAAGCTATTAGCAATGGCGCAGCGCCCGAAGACTTTTGATGATTGGCGACAAACAACACTTGACGCGCTGGACCTCGCGGGGCTCTGGCGGTCAGGTGATTGTCCCGAGGATATTGCGCAATTACTGCACGTCCTGCGCGCCGATTCGGCGGGCGCTGACAGCGCCCGGTCGCTGCGGCTTTTGCCATGGCCCGTTGCACAGGCTGCTGATTGGGCGCAACTGTCACGCAATCGATTTGTGGCGTGGCTGCGTGGGGCACTGGAGGCCCACAGCTACAAGCCGACCTACGTGGGGCGTGTTGAAGTGGTGGCTTTGCCGATGCCTCAGCTGTACGGTAGGGAGCTGGGCGCTGTGGTTTTGGCGGGTTGTGATGCCGTGCACCTACCCGCACACGTCGCAAACGCGTCAATTTGGACGCCGGCGCAGCGAACAGCACTGGGCTTGGAAAGTGCCGAAGAGGCGACCCAGCGCGCTTATGACGCTTGGTGTTTGACGCTGCAATTTCCACAGCTAGACATCTTCTGGCGTCAAACAGATGGTGATCAGGTCATGCAGCCTGCACCTTGGTTGAGCTTGCTAACCACCGGCACAGCGGACGATAAGCGCCCAACTCGCTGGCCCGTCATGCGCCCGGTCGTTGACAGCACAGACGAGCGGCAGACGCGCAGCTTGACCCATACGCCAACGCAGACGCCGGCAACACCAATGGTCGCTGTTCTGCCAACTCGCCTTTCTGCGAGCGCTTATCAGGCCTTACGTGATTGCCCATATCGTTTTTTTGCACATTACGGCCTGCGGTTGCGCGAGGTTGAGGAATTGGCGCTACCGCCCGGCGCGCGCGATTTTGGCAATTGGATTCACCGGACACTTGCTGCGTTCCACGTGGGTGGGGGGCAGTTGTCTCACTCAACGACCCGCGCCGTTTTAGAAGAAACGCTGAGTCAATGTGCCCAAGACGCGCTGCCGACCACACTGGCTGAGGATCCTGATTTTTTGCCGTATCTGGCATCCTGGCCCGCACTTCGGGATGGCTATCTCGACTGGCTCCAAGCGCACGAAGCAAATGGCTTTTCAGTCGATAGCCACGAGACACCGATTGAGCGCGTCATCGCGGAAGACAGTGGGCTCACATTGTTTGGCACCGTGGATCGCATCGACACCGGCACCGATGCCGAAGGTAAGCGCACCTTTGCGCTCATTGATTACAAGACGGAGCATCCCGATAAGACCCGGGCCCGGGTGTCAAGCAATAGCGAGGACACCCAACTGCCGTTTTATGCGGCTATCCATGCGCCGCGGCGCCGCGGCAGTGACACCAGCGTCGAGGCCAGCTATGTCAATCTAGGCAGTCGACCCGACTCGAAGGCAAAAGGTCGCCTCACGCAGACCATGACGTTGGCGGCGGTTGACGAACAGGCCGAGCAATTGGTCACCCAAATTACGCACGATTGGCAGCGCTTACAGGCGGGCACAGCCGTCAAGGCATTAGGGGAAGGGGATGTGTGCACCCATTGCGCCGCCCGCGGTCTCTGTCGAAAGGCGTATTGGGATCTATGAGCGCGACTGCCCCAGACTCAACCCCGCGCTACCGTAAAGACGGTGGAGCATGCGACGCCAGCACCTTCTACGCAGTGGCTTGTGACCCCACGCGGCCGGTAGTGGTCGAGGCCTGCGCCGGCGCCGGGAAAACCTGGCTTCTGGTCAGCCGAATTGCGCGAGCGCTATTGCTGGACACCCCACCGCACGAAATCTTGGCCATCACCTTTACTAAAAAAGCCAGCGCTGAGATGGCCCAGCGACTGCAGGCGCTGTTGGGTTCGTGGCGCGATCTCTCGGATGAGGCCCTGACAGCGGAGTTGACGGCGCGCGGCCTGTCTGACCACGACAGCCAACAGGCATCCCTACGCGAAAAAGCCCGTGGCCTCCATGCCGTGGCATTGTCAGGTCGTGGGGTGCAAATACGCACCTTTCACGGCTGGTTTGCCGCGTTGTTGCGAATGGCGCCAATGTCGTTGCTGCAATCATTGGCGCTTCCATCGCCCTACGAATTACTCGAAGACGACACCGAAGCGATTGCGGGTGTGTGGCCGCTTTTTTACGCAACGGTGCGAGACGATCCCCAACTGAACGCGGATTTTCAAGCGGCGCTCGAAGTCTACGGGCGGCATAACCTGCGCGAAGCATTGACGTTTTCGCTCACCAAACGGATCGAGTTTGAACTGGCGGACCAACCGGGCAATTCATCCGTGGCGGGACTTGAAAGTGCAGTCGCTGATTACCGGGCGGTTTATCCGGCGTTTGCCAGTTGTGAGGACTTGCAGCAACCATTCGATACTGTGCCGGCGTTCAAAGCCAGTCTGCGCGCCGCCGCCGTCTCACTGGGTACGAAAAAGGGTAACGATGCATCCGCTCGCGCTGCGACCCGTTTGGGTAACGCAATCGATACCCTCGACATGATGGCGATTGTCGATGTGTTGCTCACACAAAAGGGCACGCCACGCGCCAAGGGACTTTCGGTTGACGACCCCACAGTCATCGAAACGGCACAAGGTTGGGTCATCGACTGGCAGGGCGCTGTTCACCAGGCGGCTTGCCGCATCCACCAACAACGGATGGTTCGCCTGTCTCGGGCCTTGTTGGCTTGTTTCAAAGACCTCAAACGCCAGCGCGGTTGGGTCGATATGAACGATATCGAATCGGCCGCCACTCAGCTGCTGGCTGATTCCGCTTTGTCAGCTTGGGTCCAGCAGCGTTTAGATGCCCAGATCAGTCATTTGTTGATTGATGAATTTCAAGATACCAATCCCATGCAGTGGCGGGCACTCAATGCGTGGCTGGAAGGTTACGCTGGCGCCGGTGGTGGAGGCAACAACCCGCCCAGCGTCTTCATCGTGGGTGACCCCAAACAGTCCATTTATCGATTCAGACGCGCAGAGCCACGTGTTTTTAAGGTCGCCACTGCCTTTCTGAAAGAGGCCATGGGGGCGTCTGTCCTGGCATGCGACCACACCCGTCGCAACGCACAGTCGATCATCAGTGTGGTGAACGCCGTCATGGTTCCTAACGTGACCAATGACCCTGAAGCGCCCCAATTCAGAACACACAGCACACAACGCCCGGAAGCGGGCGCGGTGTTGGCTCTGCCCATGGTGTTGGACACCCGCCCGGCAAAAACGGCGTCGGATGCAGCTGACCATGCCGCGCCTGGAATCTGGCGCGATTCACTCAACACGCCGAAATTAGAGCCCATTGAACGCTTGGCGGCGCTAGAAACCCAGCAGGCGGCGCGTTGGATTCGCGCGCAGATCGATGACGGCGAGGTGGTGCCCAGCGAGGTCATGGTCATCGCTCGCACAAACGCGCGACTCAGTCTGATGCAAGAGGCGCTCACAAATGAGGGAGTGCCCTGTGCGCAGCCCGACAAATCGAGCCTGATCGAGAGTCCCGCTGTGGCGGATGTGATCGCACTGTTAGACGCTCTGGTATCACCGACACACGACCTGTCACTTGCGCAGGCGTTGCGTTCGCCCCTGTTCAATGCGAGCGATGCAGACCTGATTGAGTTGGCACAGCATATAAAGACCACGAAAGACAAGGCCCCTGGTGCTTGGTGGCGCGCTGTTGAGGCGCTGGTACAAACCGGCGCCTCTCAATTGGCAAGTCGTTGCCAGTCATGGCGCGACACGCTTCACCGACTCAAGCACCGCTTGGCTCACGAAAGCCTGCATGAGGCCTTAGTCGGTGTTTACAAAGTATGTGACGCGATCGCCGCTTTTTCAGCAGTGGTACCCGAGGCTCAACGAGCCGCCACCCGAGCGCAGCTCAACGCTTTGCTCGATGAAACGCTGATGATCAATCAAGGGCGCTATCTCACCCCATATCAGTTCATACGTGCGATCAAGGCGGGCACAAAACAAAAGGCATGGCCGACACCGCCAGGTGTGGTGCGCCTCCTCACCGTGCATGGTGCGAAGGGCTTGGAGTCTAAGCTCGTTGTGCTGCTCGATACACACGCCCCCCCGAAGCCTGCTCAATCCATGACGGTGCTGGTTGACTGGCCGGCGCATGATCTGGCACCACGCCGATTCGTTTTCATCGCAAAGGAGAGCGCGCCGCCGAAGTGCGCAGAAGGGCTCCTGTTGCAGGACCAACAAGCTCGCGCGACCGAGGAGAACAATGCCCTATACGTTGCCATGACGCGAGCGGCTGACCGCTTGGTCCTGTCGGCGCACCAACCACGCAGCAAAGACCACGTCAGTTGGTACACGCGTTTGTCCACTGTGATGACGCCTGTTGATACTCACACCGAGGTCGATGCAGATACGGTAATGACGAAGCCGTCGAAAGCCACAGCGACAAACGGTGACAACGAACCGACCGTCGCTGATATCCCTGCATGGAGTGGCCGTGCTGCAATGCCGATGCAGGCTGAGACAGCAGGCGGCGATGACCTGGCATCTCGTCGCGGGCAGGCGATGCACTTATTGCTATCTTGGTGTTTTGCCAAGAGCGCTGGTACCCCATGGCCCCCTTCGCGGCTGCAATCTACACGTATTGCCTTTGGCTTGACTGACGCCGACCTCCACATTGCGATCGAGCAGGCACGGGCCATGCTTGAAGGCGAGGGCGGGTGGTTATGGTCCGCCGAACAGGTCGCCTTTGAGGCTAACGAGGTCGCCGTTTTTGACGCCGGTGAGCTGCTACGTATCGATCGGCTGGTGCAAACCGTGGACCACCAGTGGTGGGTCATCGATTTCAAGTCAAGCACGCGTCCAAACGATGATGCGGTTTTGCGGGCACAGCTTAAACGGTACGCTGACGTCATAGCCCGTTTGACCGGATCAACTGCCGTGAACCCAGTTTTTATGACACCTGAGGGACGCCTCGTCCCACTGAACCTGACAGAAAATTAACCCATGACTGATTCTGCGCCGCTCCACATAACCGTCGTATCGGATGTCGTTTGCCCCTGGTGTTACATCGGCAAGCGGCACCTTGAGGCCGCACTCGACTTATTCCATGAAGCGCACCCTGACCAAGCGACACCCGAGATCGAATGGTCTGCGTTTCAGCTCAACCCCACGATGCCGATTGAGGGCATGGACCGTGAGACCTATGTGGCCACCAAATTCGGCGGGAACCGCGATGCCATCATGGAGCGGATGACCGCGGCAGGTTTTAATGCGGGTATTGCCTTTCAGTTCGATGGCATCCAAAAGCAACCCAACACACTGGCTCTGCATGCTTTGATTGCGGCGGCAGATACGCAGGGGCAACAAACCGCGATCGTGGAACGCTTGTTCCAAGCGAATTTCCTAGAGGGTATTGATCTGACCGACGGCCCTGCTATCATCGCGCTTATGACCCCGTTGGGCTTGTCGCCTGAGCTCATTGCCGACTGCCTCGATACGCAGGGGACGCCGCAAGCGAATGCTTCGGCAACCGATGCCCATTGGCGGTCATTGCAGGTACAAGGTGTGCCGCTGTTTGTGTTTGACCGTCAATGGGCGGTTTCAGGCGCGCAGCCACCCGATGCGCTTGCACAGGCCATGACCCATGCACTTGCGCAGCGGACCGAGAATTGATTTTTACAACAAATGGAGACCTTTATGATCCGACGCTTAGCACAATTCCTATCCGCCGTCGCGGTAGTCCTACTCGCTGCGGGATGCAGCATGACCAACCCGCTCGCCAGCAAAGATCAAGTGGTCTTTCAGGTCAGCTCAGACGATGCAAAAACGTGGAATTTGGCGCTTAACAACGCGAAAAACGTTCAGTCTGCCAAGGGCACGGCTGCAGAGGTCGAAATCGTGGTTTACGGCCCAGGCATTGGTATGTTGAAAGCCGATGCTGTCGTCGCTAACCGGGTCTCAGAAGCGGTTAAAAGTGGCGTGAAGGTTGTCGCCTGCCAAAACACCATGCGCGGGCAAAAACTGACGCCTGCTGACATGAACGCCGATATCGGATATGTGCCAGCTGGCGTGATCGAACTCATGGCCAAGCAGCAGGCGGGCTGGAGCTATATTCGTCCCTAATGACCGCTATGCACGACAACTTTGTCAGCTTTGAGGCCGCTGCTAAGCGCGGCGGCTACACCGAGGTCATCGCCAAAGATTGGGAGCCCTCTCTCGTACTCGAACGCCATACCCATCCCTACGATGTTGATGCGCTGCTCGTCAGCGGCAATTTAGCGCTAGAAATCGATGGAGAAACGCGACATTTGGTCGCGGGCGACGCGTTCCAGCTGGCGGCCAATGTGCCGCACAGCGAGGTATACGGCCCCAACGGTGCCACCTTGTGGGTTGCCAGGCGACACCTCACAGCGTGAGCCCTTAAACGGTCACCAGTTAGGTGGCCGTTTATCGATGAAGGCCTGCACACCTTCGAGTGCGCTGTCGTCCATCATGTTGCATGCCATCGTGGTGGCGGCATCGCTGTAGGCTTCGCCCATTGTCTTTTCTAACTGGCGGTAGAAGAGCGCCTTACCCATTTGTAAGGCGACACGCGGCTTTTGTATGATCTGTTGGACCAGGGCCTCGGTCGCTTCGTCAAGCGCTTCGGGCTCGACAACCCGGTTAACCAACCCTTTTGTGACGGCCTCTTCAGCAGAGATAAAGGCGCCCGTCGCGAGCATCTCAAACGCCGCTTTACGTCCCAAATTGCGCGTCAATGCGACGCTCGGTGTGGCACAGAACAGCCCGAGGTTAACGCCGCTGACCGCAAATTGCGCTGCGGTGCTGGCCACTGCCAAATCACATTGCGCAACCAATTGGCAGCCTGCCGCCGTCGCCAAACCATGTACCTTTGCAATCACTGGTACGGGCAGCGCTTGAAGCCCCATCATCACGTGGCTGCACCGCGCAAAGAGGGCGGCGTAATAGGCGTCAGAGGGCTGCGCTCGCATTTCCTTCAGATCGTGCCCCGCACAGAACGCTTTTCCGTTGGCCTGGATGACAACCACACGCAGCGCGTCGTTCTGGTTGAGCGCCGCGATCGCAGCCGTCAGCGCATCCAGAAGGTCTTCACTCATGGCGTTGAACGCATCGGGGCGGTTCAGTGTCAGCGTCGCAACACCGCGCTTGTCGATATCTACTAGGAGTGGGGCGGCTGAAGTCATGCGGCACCTTTCATGCATTTTTAGGTTGACTGTTTGGCGCGTTCGCGCAACTGAAATTTTTGAATCTTGCCCGTTGAGGTTTTAGGAATGGCTTCAAATCGAATGTCCCTGGGCACCTTATAGCTCGCCAATTTAGTGCGGCAGTGCGCAATTAAATCAGCGACGGTGACGTTGCTATCGGCTTTTATTTCCACAAAAGCGAGCGGCGTCTCACCCCACTTGGTATCCGGCTTTGCAACCACGGCACAGGCCATGACTTCGGGATGGCTGTAAAGCGCGTCTTCGACCTCGATTGAGCTGATGTTTTCACCGCCCGAGATGATGATATCTTTGCTTCGATCTTTGATCTTCACGTACCGGTCTGGATCCATCACAGCCAGGTCGCCCGTATGGAACCAACCGCCCGCGAAAGCCGCTTCCGTGGCGTTCGGGTTCTTGAGGTAGCCCTTCATCACGATATTGCCTTTGAACATGATTTCGCCCATGGTCTCGCCATCTGCCGGGCAGACCGCCATGGTCTCTGGGTCCATCACGGCCATGCCCTCTTGCAACACATAGCGCACCCCTTGGCGACCATTCAGGCGGACCTGCTCGGCCAATGGTTCAGCCGCCCAGGAGGGCCGCTTCACCGCGACACAGGCAGGCCCATACACTTCTGTCAGTCCATACACGTGCGTGATGTCAAAACCAATCTTGGCCATACCTTCGATCATTGCCGCCGGTGGCGCGGCGCCTGCGACCATGCCGCGCACAGACCAGTCGATGCCATCACGCCACGCATCGGGGGCGTTGTAAATTTGGCTTTGTACGATCGGTGCCGCGCAATAGTGGTCGGCACGGTGGGCGCGAATATTCGCCAAAATATGCTCACCATCGACGCGACGAAGGCAGATATGCGTACCGGCTTGCATCGCAACTGTCCACGGAAAACACCACCCGTTGCAGTGGAACATGGGCAAGGTCCACAGGTAGCGCGGAAAGTGGGGCATTTGCCACGTGGTGACATTACTCACGGCGTTCAAGTACGCGCCTCGGTGGTGGGTGACAACCCCCTTCGGGTCGCCGGTGGTGCCGCTGGTATAGCTGACAGCGATCGCATCCCACTCATTAGCGGGCCCCTTCAATTCGCCCACGGGTTCGTGCGCAGCCAACCATGACTCGTACGTGTCGGTGCCAATCAGCTCGCCGGGGCCCGTGTACTCAGCGTCCGCCACATCGATGACCAATGGGTGGCGGCCATGCGTCTCCGCCAAGATGTTCAAAGCGGCTCGCATCGTGCTCGAAAACTCGGTGTCGGTGATCACGACTTTGGCTTCGCAATGATTCATTTGCCAAGCTAACAATGACGAGTCTAGGCGTGTGTTTAGCGTGTTGAGAACTGCATTGATAGCCGGGACCGCGTAATGCACCTCGACCATCTCAGGGGTGTTGGGTAGCATGACGCTGACGGTATCACCCCGTTGAACACCAGCGCTTTGTAACGCGGCTGCAAGGCGTGCGGAGCGGTTGCGGGTTTCAAGCCAGGTGTAGCGACGCTGTCCATGAATGACTGCGGGGAGATCGCCAAAAATTTCTGCGGTCCGTTCCACAAAGCTAACGGGCGACAGGGCTACAAAGTTGGCAACGTTCGTGTCTAGATTTTGGTCGTAAATAGAGGTCATGGTGTTATGCCGTGTTCGCGGCGCTGAGCGCTTGATCAATATCCCACAAAATGTCATCGATATGCTCGAGGCCGACCGATATACGCACCATATCAGGGTGCACACCCGCGGCGATTTGTTGCGCTTCGTCCAGTTGTCGGTGCGTTGTGCTTGCGGGATGACTGATTAACGTGCGGGTGTCACCAATGTTGACCAGATGGCTCATCAGCTGGGCAGCCTCGATAAATCGCACCCCCGCCGACAGGCCGCCCTTTACACCGAAGGCCAACAAGCCGGATGCACCCGACATCTGGGCGAGCAGCAGCGCGTGTTGCGGGTGCGAGGGGAGGCCGGGATAGTTGACATAGGCCACGCGTGGGTCGCTTTCAAGGAATGCCGCAACGGCGAGCGCATTCTCATTGTGTTTCTCCATGCGCAACGGCAGCGTCTCAACGCCCTGCAGTATTTGCCACGCACTGGTCGGGCTTAACGCGGCGCCAAAAACGCGCAACGACTCCATGCGGCAGCGCATGGTGAAACCGAAGTCGCCAAAGGTTTCATAGAACTTCACACCGTGGTAGCCGGGGGAGGGCTCGGTCATACCGGGGAATTTGCCGTTATCCCACGGAAACCGACCGCTCTCAACAACGACACCGCCCAACGTTGTGCCGTGACCAGCCAAATATTTGGTCGCTGAATGCACCACAATATCGGCGCCAAATTGGATCGGATTGCACAAATACGGGGAGGGCACCGTGTTGTCGATCACCAATGGCAAGCCGTGCGCGTGGGCAACATCGGCGATGGCCGCGATGTCGAGCACGACAAGACTGGGGTTACCCAAGCTCTCAGCGTAAATCGCCCGGGTATTTGGCCTGATGGCGGCGGCAAACGCATCCGCGCTGGTGGCGTCAACAAAGGTGGTCTCAATCCCAAACTTTTGAAGGCTCACGGCCAGCATGGTGACCGACCCGCCATACAACGCACCCGCCGCGACAACGTGGTCGCCAGACTGCAGGATGGTCATGAGAGCCATGGCCTCGGCAGACATACCTGAGGCGCTGGCCACGGCAGCTCGGCCGCCCTCGAGTGCGGCGACCCGTTCCTCCAACACGGCTACGGTGGGGTTGCTCAAGCGCGAATAGACGTTGCCAAACGTTTGCAAGTTGAACAGCGAGGCCGCGTGGTCCGCACTGTCGAACACGAAACTGGTCGTTTGGTAGATCGGGAGGGCACGCGCGCCGGTGGCACTGTCTGGAATCTGTCCCGCGTGAATGGCGAGGGTGGCGGGCTTAAAAATGTGATCAGTCATGGGCTTTAATCGGGACGCAGGGCACGTTTTGCGGAAATAACGCCGGTGTTGACGCCGACCCAATTCAGGCCGCCGAACAACCGGGCATGTTCAATCTTGACGCACCGGTCTTCCACGGCATCACGCTGCTGGGCCGTGAAAAGCAAAGAGGCGGCCTCGTTATTTACGCCCAATTGCTGCCATAGTGATTTGGCGCCAATTGCCAGGGCCTCCTCCGCGATGGGCAGCACATCGGCTGTGCGGCGAAACACGTCGACCATGTCCACAGCAAAGGGAATGTCTGACAAACTGGCATAACACCGCTCACCCAAAATGCCAGCGGCGTCAGCGGCGTAACGCGGGTTAACCGGCACGATCTTGTAACCATGGCTTTGCATGTACTTCGCGGCAAAGTAGCTGGGACGATTCCAGTCAGCCGACAAGCCGACCACCGCGATGGTGCGGTGTTGGGTCAGGATTCGACGCAGTGCGGGGGTGTCAATGGGCATGGATCGGACGCCTTCTACGTGGTTTCTGGTTGGCAGATGAACAACCGTGCGAGTCCATTCTAAGTGCAGCTAAGGCCTTAAAATAGCAGATTGCCGGCCTGTTGAGGCGCGGTGCAACCCCCTATGTCTATGTCTCACCAAAAGATCCTCATCCTCGACTTCGGTTCTCAAGTTACCCAGCTCATTGCACGCCGTGTGCGCGAGGCCCACGTCTATTGCGAGGTCCACCCTTGCGATGTATCGAGCGATTGGGTCAAAGCCTTCGCTGCAGATGGGATGTTGAAGGGGGTGATTCTGTCTGGCAGTCACGCGAGCGTCTACGAGGAATCGACCGACCGTGCGCCTGATGCCGTATTCGAGTTGGGTATCCCCGTCTTAGGCATCTGTTACGGCATGCAAACCATGGCCCAACAACTGGGCGGTAAAGTCGCGAGTGGTCAGACACGCGAGTTTGGCTACGCCGAAGTGCGCGCCCACGGGCACACGCGGTTGCTGAACGACCTTGCGGATTTCACCACCCCCGAAGGGCATGGGATGTTGAAGGTTTGGATGAGCCATGGCGACAAGGTAGTCGACATGCCGCCGGGCTTTAGTGTGATGGCATCGACCCCCAGCTGTCCGATCGCTGGCATGGCCGACGAAGCCCGCGGTTACTACGCATTGCAATTTCACCCGGAAGTGACCCACACCGTGCAGGGCGCTGCCATGTTGCGTCGCTTCGTGCTGGATATCTGTGGCACTTCACCCGACTGGATCATGGGTGACTATGTGAGTGAAGCCGTCGCACGCATCCGCGAGCAGGTGGGCGACCAAGAGGTTATTTTGGGTTTGTCTGGCGGCGTCGATTCGTCGGTCGCGGCAGCCCTGATTCACCGTGCCATTGGCGACCAACTGACCTGCGTCTTCGTTGACCACGGTCTGCTGCGTCTCAATGAGGGCGACATGGTGATGGAAATGTTTGCCGGTAAATTGCACGCCCGCGTGATCCGTGTTGATGCCTCCGAGCTGTTCTTAGGGCAGTTGGCAGGCGTCGATGACCCTGAGAAAAAGCGCAAGATCATTGGCGGTCTTTTTGTCGATGTTTTCAAGGCAGAGGCGGCGAAATTAAAGGCGGGTGACGGTGGCCACAAAGGCGCAACCTTCCTCGCCCAGGGCACGATCTATCCTGACGTCATCGAAAGTGGTGGGGCAAAGAGCAAGAAAGCGGTCACCATCAAGAGTCACCACAACGTGGGCGGCCTACCTGAACAACTGGGGCTCCAGTTGCTGGAGCCGCTACGCGATCTGTTCAAAGATGAAGTCCGAGAGCTGGGTGTGGCGCTCGGCTTACCGCACGACATGGTGTACCGCCACCCATTCCCAGGCCCCGGACTGGGCGTGCGCATCTTGGGTGAAGTCAAAAAGGAATATGCAGACTTGCTGCGTCAAGCCGATGCCATCTTCATCGAGGAATTACGCAATTTCCGGGATGAAGCAACGGGTAAAACTTGGTACGAGCTGACCAGTCAAGCCTTCACCGTCTTCTTACCCGTCAAAAGCGTTGGCGTTATGGGGGATGGTCGTACCTATGAGTACGTCGTTGCCTTGCGCGCGGTGCAAACCAACGATTTCATGACCGCCGATTGGGCCGAGTTGCCCTATGCGCTACTCAAGAAGACTTCGGGACGCATCATCAACGAAGTGCGCGGAATCAACCGCGTGACGTACGACGTGTCGAGTAAACCGCCAGCGACGATTGAGTGGGAGTAGTTATTCTAGTGTAAGTTATTGATATTAAACAATTATTAACTTACACATTTGTTTCACATATAAAATCAATCGTTGATTTAATTGAAGTTTGCTCGTACGGTTACACAGAATGTTGCACAAACGTGTGACTACTGAAAATCATAGTAACTCTGCGAGCAAACTTGGCACTTAAAAAACAAAACTTTGCTGAAGGCGAAATAGCAATATTTGATGAAGCTTGCGTGTACAAGCGAGGCGAGTATTGGCAGTTTCGTTTGTGGTTGCCTAAAGAGAATAAGTACGCACGTAAAAGCCTACGTACACGCAGCGAAAGCACAGCAATTGAACGTGGCAAGGCTGCTTACTTAGAGATTTACGGCAACTTGCAGCAAGGTAAAAGTTACTTTTCTATTACCACCAAGGAAGGTGTTGAGAAGTACTTGAGCTTCCGCAAGCGTGACGTTGAGCTTGGACACATTGTGAGTGGACGCCTAGCCACTATCGCAACACACCTACAGCACTTCCTTAGCTTCATTGGCAATGACACTAAGCTCAAAGAACTCGAACGCACTGATTGCGAAAACTACTTCTACCATCGCCACAAAAGTACCAACACCAAAGTCAAACAAGTCACAGTTCAAAACGAACAGAGCACTATTAATGCACTGATGAAGTGGCTGAATAAGAACGGCGGGACTCACATTGACAGCTTTGAATTTAAGAAGTTGCCACGATTAGACAAAGGCAACGAAGCAATACGTAGAGCAACGCTGACTAACGATGAATACGAAACACTCTATCGTGCAATGCGTACTTACTGTGCCAAACACAACAAGTTAGATGACGCTGAACTTAGAGTGCGAAAAATCGTGCAGCACTATGTGCTAGTTGCAGCTAACAGTGGATTACGAGTTGGTGAACAGCGACAGCTACGTTGGAAAGATGAATCGCCCCGAGTATCAAGGAGGCCAGTTGGTTTAAGTCACTCCGTTGTGGCGGTTTGACTGACAAGTTGCCGATAGTAATTATCTTCAGCTTCGGCAGGTGGAATATACCCAATCGGCGC
>Ga0102902_1000260_pt1 | contig 21432 bp, 22 predicted proteins | sample Colrivmet1555B02_FD_78458 | JGI IMG/M metagenome (GOLD analysis project Ga0102902, IMG submission 78458) | Estuarine microbial communities from the Columbia River estuary - metaG 1555B-02 | ecosystem: Environmental > Aquatic > Marine > Intertidal zone > Estuary | place: USA: Columbia River... | reverse complement strand
GGCCTTGAAAACCCCGTGCGATGGCCAGCGACAATAAATCTGGCGCCACAGTACACGCGAAGCTGGCCAACGTAAACACCGCGATGCCCCACAGAAACACCCGACGTGCGCCGAAAAGATCGCCCAAGGCTGCTAATGGGAACAAGCCAGCAACCACCGCGAGTTGGTAGGCATTGACAATCCAGACAGAGGCAGCGGCCGACGCATTGAGATCAGCGGCTATGGCAGGTAAAGCGGTATTGGCAATTGACGTATCAAGCGCGCCCAAAGCGACGCCCAAAAACACCGCGACCAATGCTTTCTTGTCGACACGGTGAACCCCGATGTCGGGCTGCGTAGTCGCCGGGGTTGAGTCAGCAGACGGTGGCGTCAAGGGTTGTGTCATGGTGTGTGGCTTTGCGAGCGCACAGTTTGCCACCAATATCGCCACTTTCCCGCGCCCAAGGCGACAAAACAGCGATGCCTTTGCGTTAGAGTTGAGGGCAATAAACACATCGGTTCCCTCCACTCCGTTTCCAAACATGGCCGTCAATTTACCGTTCAAACTCGCAGGCGTCATGGGCATGCCGATCTACCAGTCGCGCTCACCGATCATTCACAACTATTGGATCAAGGCGCACGGTATCAACGGGGCCTATGGGCACTTTCCCGTTCAACCTGACAACGTTGCGGATGCGATTCGCGGTCTTCGCGCACTGGGCTTGGCGGGCTGCAACATCACCCTTCCCCACAAACTGGCGGCGATGCCCTTGATGGATACGCTGACACCGATGGCCCAGCGTATGGGGGCAATCAATTGCATCGTTGTCGGCGAAGACGGACACCTGACGGGCCACAACAACGATGGCTTTGGCTACATTCAAAGTTTGCGCGATGAGGACCCCAATTGGCGCGCTGACCAAGGCCCTATCGTGGTACTGGGCGCGGGCGGTGCAGCACGGGCTGTCGTCATTGCGCTGATCGAAGCAGGTGCGACGTCCGTGCGCCTCTTAAACCGGACACGTGCTACTGCAGAGCGATTAGCCGAAGGCTTGGCGCCAATCGTTGAGGTACACGAATGGTCGCAACGGCAAGAGGCCTTGCGCGGTGCCGCCCTGCTGGTCAATGCCACCAGCCAGGGCATGTACGGTCAAGAACCATTGGACATCCAACTCGATACCTTGCCTGCAGATGCCTGGGTATCTGACTTAATTTACGTTCCGCTTGAGACTCCCCTGTTGGCGGCAGCGCGGGCACGGGGTCACCGAGCCGTCAATGGGCTGGGAATGCTGATTAACCAAGCGATACCTGCTTTTGAAGCCTGGTTTGGCGTGCGCCCGCACGTCACGCCCGCGCTCAAGCAACAAATTCTTGCCACGTTTTAAGCGACAAGTCACTCTATGACTCCTGCACCCCTACGCATCGCCGTCGCCGGCGCTGGCTACATCGGCCAAGCGCACATCGCCGCCATTCAGCAGACGTCCGGTTTACGGCTGTCGGCCATCGTGGACCCATCGGAGGCGGGCCAAGCGATTGCGTCACAGCACGGGGTCGCGCACTTCCACGACCTCGGAGTCCTCCTTGCTGATGCACGCCCGGATGCCATCGTCTTGGCGACTCCGAACCCACTGCACGTCCCGCAGGCAATTCAATGCGCCGCTGCCGGCGTTGCCATCTTGCTGGAGAAGCCCGTCGCGGTTACCGCCGCCGATGGGGCCAAATTACTGGCTGGTTTAGGTGCGCACGGCAGCCGTGTACTCGTGGGACATCACCGAACGCACAGTGGCATCATGCAAGCCGCAAAAACCTGCGTGGACAGCGGCGTGTTGGGGCGCTTGGTCTGCGTCACAGGGCGTGCGACTTTCTATAAACCTGCCGAGTACTTCGCTGCTGCGCCTTGGCGCTCACAAGCCGGCGCAGGGCCCATTCTTTTGAACATGATTCACGAGGTGCATAACTTCCGCATGCTTTGCGGCGAGGTGCGCGCCGTGCAGGCCGTGGTTAGTCATGCAACGCGTGGATATGTGGTCGAGGACAGCGCCGCGATTACCTTTGAATTCGAAAGTGGCGCGCTGGGTACCTTCATGCTATCCGACTGCGCCGCATCACCCTCCAGCTGGGAGCAGACCAGCCAAGAAAACAAAGCCTACGTCAGCTACCCCGCGCAAGACTGTTATGAGGTCACTGGTACCAACGGCAGCCTCTCGGTACCGACCATGCGCTTACATCGATACGCGACGGATGCCGCCCGGTCGTGGTGGTTACCGTTTGAGACCGAACAATGGCCGCTCGACGTTGTTGATCCCATTCAGGCTCAGATGCAGCATTTCGAGGCCGTGATCCGAGGTGACGCGTTGCCTGCAGTCACTGTCGAAGACGGCCTGCGAAATTTAGAGGTCACCGAAGCCATTGTGCAAGCCGCTTCCAGCGGCCAGCGTGTCACCTTGAGGGGCGACGCTCCCAAATTGTGAGCGCACCGCCAGCGACACCACACACGGCGATCAGCGCAATGCCCATCAGCGAGATGTGATCGGGTACGTTACCGAACGCCAGCCAGCCGCCCAACAGCGCGAAACCAATTTGCGCATACATGTAAGGCATGAGCGTTGACGCAGGCGCGTGTTCGTAGGCCTTGATCAACAGGTAATGTCCCACGGTGCCGGCCACACCAATCAGCAGCAGTAGCGCCCATAAGGTCATGTCGGCCAATGGCGTCCATATCCAAGCCAGCGTCAAACTGCTGGTTATGGCGCCCACCCACACCGAATAAAAGTGAGTCGTCATGCTGTTTTCAGTTTCAGCCAAACGTTTGGTGAGCAGTTGAAATGCCGTGTTGACCGCAACAGCGCCCAACGGGAAAACCATTGCCCAACCGAGTTCCGACTGGCCCGGACGCACGATGACCAAGGTGCCAACAAATCCGCCCAAAACCAGCATGACGCGCCACAGAGACACGCGTTCTCCCATCATGGTGGCCGCAAAAAATGTGACGAAGAGCGGGGTTGTCATCAAGATTGCCGTGAACTCGGCAACCGGAAACGCCTGCAAGCTGGCAATGGCTAGCAATGTCAGCAAGATAAAAAAGATCCCGCGCGTGATCTGCAAACCCAAATGACGGGTCACAAGCACCTGGCGTCCCAACTTTGGTAAGAAGAACCCCGTTGTCAACACCGCCTGTGTCATGTAGCGCACCCAAATGATCATCATGATGGGAACGTGCAAGCTGAGGTGCTTGTTGACGGTATCAATCAAGGCGAAGGAGGCAACAGCCATCAGGACCAAGGCGATACCGAGCAATGCGGATGACTTCAAACCGGGGGTGTGTGCAGACATAAAAAGGGAGCCCTGAAAGCCCCCATTGTTCGATAGACGATGGACGGTGCCGCCTTATTCTATGTTGTGAAATCGGTGATTCCGGCCGCTGGAGTCGCTCACGTACCACGGTCATTGCAGGATGGTTGATCTGACGCAAACCTTTTGAATGATGGTCGCTTAATTCAAGTGAACGGTCCCTTTAGTCAGCGCGTGTGCACGGAGCCTGGAGATTGATGTACTATATGGTACAAAAAAATTAAACTTGAAACAAACAATTAAGATCATCTTGACTACCCAATTGGTACAGGCGACGAAGCAATTCAAAACGCGCACGAAACGCAACGATCGGCGTGTGGATGAGGCCGCCCGTACGCAACAGGACATCTTGAATGTCGCCGCCAAGGAGTTCAGTGAAAAAGGTCTTGCGGGTGCGCGTGTCGATGAGATCGCCGCCACCACCAAAACCAGTAAGCGAATGATCTATTACTACTTCGGTAGCAAAGAAGGTTTGTACCTGGCCACGCTGGAAGCGAAATACAAGAAGGTTCGCGATACAGAAAACCAACTCAACCTCGCGCACATGGCGCCTGAGGCGGCGCTGCGGTGTCTCGTTGCAGTGACCTTTGACCATCACCTGAATAATGAGGATTACATCCGCATGGTCATGAATGAGAACATGAACCGCGCCAAGTACCTTAAACAAAGCCCGCAGGTTCAGGACCTCAATCGACCTGCGATTCAAATTCTCACTGATATCTACGAGCGCGGCGTTGCGTCAGGCGTTTTCAGAGCCGGATTAGACCCGGCAGATATTCATGCCTCTATCTCGGCACTTGCTTTTTTCAACGTATCAAACCGCCACACGTTCGGACTCATTTTTCAACAAGACAACCACTCCCCCGCGTACGTCGCGATGCGCCGAGAAAACATCGTAGAGATGATTCTGCGCTACGTGAAAGCTTGAAATGACCCACCCCACTAAGGAAACGATATGAAAATCCTCACCCTGCACGGTATCAACCTGAACATGTTCGGCAAACGAGATGCCAAAACGTACGGTACTGCCACACTGGCGGAAATCGATGCGGAATTAAAAGCCATTGGGCAAACACTGGGCGCTGAAGTTGAGTGCTTCCAGACGAACTTTGAGGGCGCCATGGCGGAGCGCATCCACCAAGCGTACTTCGAGGGCGTCGATGCTGTCCTCATTAACGCGGGTGCATGGACCCATTACAGCTACGGAATCCGGGATGCGTTGGCCATTTTGAAGTGCCCCATCTTGGAGGTCCACATGTCCAACGTGCATGCACGCGAGACCTTCCGTCACACATCCGTTTTCGCTGAAGTGGTGCGCGGACAAATCTGCGGCTTTGGCACTGAAAGCTACATGGCTGCATTGCGAACAGCGGTGTCGTTGGTGCAGAAAGAAGCGCAGTGAAACCCCTGACCCCGCTCATAGACGGTCATACCGTCTTCATTGCGCACATTGGGTTTCCCACCCACAGCTTCAAGGCACCCTTGATTTACAACCCCTATTTTGCGGACGCGGGAATCAATGCATTGGTGGTCCCTATGGCGTGTGAGGCACCACAATTTGAATCACTGATCAAGGCACTGCTACCTTTGCCTAATTTCAAAGGTGCCTTGATCACCATGCCACATAAAGTGACGGCACTGGCATTAGCAGACACGACCTCGCCTGTTGCGAGCGTAGCGGGCGCATGCAACGCGTTAAAGCGCGGCACCAACGGCGAACTGATCGCTGACATGTTCGATGGCGCGGGCTTTGTATTAGGCCTTAAAGGCAAGCAATTCGACCCGATGGGTAAACGCGCGCTGGTCGTCGGCAGCGGTGGTGTTGGGTCGGCGATTGCGGCCTCGCTGGCCGATGCAGGTGTTGCCGAAGTTGGCGTTTTCGACGTCAACACCGCTGCGGCGACGGCGCTAGCCCAGCGCTTGCGGACCCACTATCCCCTTCTGCGCGCGGCCAGCACGTCACCAGATCCCTCCGGCTACGACCTGGTCGTCAATGCCACCCCCCTCGGCATGAAAACCGGCGATCCGTTGCCCTTTGATACCGACAAACTGGCGCCACACACCTTCGTGGGTGAAGTGGTGATGAGCCAAGCTGAAACGCCTTTGTTGGCCGCGGCGCGCGCCAAAGGCTGCCCCGTACAACTCGGGGTTGACATGCTGTTTGAGCAGATTCCAGCCTATCTGGAATTCTTTGGTTTCCCAACAACCTCCGCCGCTAACTTGCGCGCGCTGGCGCAAATCAAGTACAACTGAACGCAGGAGTGAAGTCATGAGTGATTTTCTAACCAAAGGTGACGATGCCCGCGAGCCGCTGACACCCGTGTTCAGCGACACGGCCAACCCCATTGGGCTGAACGGCATTGAGTTCATCGAATACATCACGCCCAAACCCCAAGCTTTGGGTCAAGTTTTGGAAATGATGGGCTTCCATCCCATCGCCCGCCACCGCTCCCGCGAGGTGCAACTGTACCGTCAAGGGGATATCAAAATTGTGGTCAATGCGCACGCTGCGGGCCAGCCTCGCGGCCCTCTCAGCGAAGGTCTTGAACTCGATGAACAAGTACAAACGCGCATTGGCGCCGTTGCCTTCCGCGTGAGAGATGCCCGCGCCGCGTTTGATTACGTTGTCGATAAAGGGGCTTGGGCAGTCAGCACACACCCCGAGGTGATGGAGTTGAATATTCCCGCCATCCATGGCGCTGGCGGGAGCCGCATTTACTTTGTTGATCGATACAAAGAATTCTCGATCTATGACGTCGACTTCATCCCGACGCCGGGGGTGAATCAACACCCGCCCGCAACGACGGGGATGCACTTTTTTGGCATCGTGCAATACATTGGTGTAGATCGCAGCAATGACTGGATCACGTTCTATCAAACACTGATGGGGGCGCAGCCTATTCCGGCTGAACAGCGCTTCGGCATCATGCCGCAGGGCACACTCATTCAATTCCCAGCAGTCAATCCCGAAGCACGATTCATGATGCAACTCGTGGAGCCGCCACCCAATGTGATGGACAGTCGCGAATACCTGCAACGCATTGGTCTCGGCGTGCCTGATGTGATGGCGGCAGTAAGTGAGCTGCGCGGGCAGCACATCGAGTTTATTGAAACACCAGCGACCCACACCGAAGTGCGCGGGGCAATCACCAAAACGTATGAGCAGGCGGTAGTGTTTGAGCTTGTTCAGAGCGTGCGCGGGGGTGGGCAATGATTCGCTCACCGTCTGCGTCCAGTGGGGTCTCAAGCCGCGTACGGCAGAGTATTCGTAGTTTCGGCATGGACACGATCACGCTGGCAGGCCCGTTGTCAGCCAAGCTCTACGCCATCTCCGAGGCAGGCTTCTCACAGGTGATGCTCAAGGCCAACGACCTGGTGGGTCACCCCAGTGGTTTTGAGGCTGCAGTGGCCGAGTTCAAAGCCAGTGGACTTCGGGGCACGGGTTTTCAAGTGCTGCGCGACTTCGAGGGACTCTCTGGCGATTTACACGCCTACAAAGTGGACATTGCCAAGTCAATGCTAGAAATGTGCGCGGCCTTGGGTTGTGACGTCTTGTTAGCCTGCTCCTCCACCTCAACCCACGCCAGCGAGGACAGAGACCACATCGCCCGTGACCTGCGTAAGCTCGCCATGTTGGCGATCCCCTATGGCATCAAGATCGCTTACGAGGCCTTGTCATGGGGCCGACACATCAACGAGTTTTCAGATGCGTGGGACGTGATTTCCCGCGGCGACTGCCCCAATCTCGGCATTGGTCTGGACTCCTTCCACATCTTCGCGAGTAAGACACCGCTTGAAGAGCTGAATTTCATCGCGCCTCACCAAATTTTTTTAGTCCAGTTAGCAGACTTCATGTGGCAGGAGACCCCCACATTTGAAGAGCGTCGCACGACGGCTCGCACCTTCCGCGTTTTCCCGGGCGAGGGCGTGCACAGCGCCGATCTGAAAGCCTTGGTATTGAAACTGGAGGCGCTGGGCTACAACGGTGACTACAGTTTTGAAGTCTTCAATGACGACTATCAGCAAATGCCTCTGCAGACGGTCACCGCGCGAGCGCGCAAATCAGCCTTGTGGTTGGCCGACGATGTCATGCAATTGAACGCACCCGATATTCACGGCATGCGTCTGCGCTAATCCCAAACATCGAACGAGATTTCGACACCGGCTCCGCGTGGAACATTGGCGTACAAACGCAGCTGGCCCCCGATGCTCTTGACACGCTCTCGTAACAGCCTCAAACCCAAACGATGTTCACTGGCACCGCCGTTGACATCAAACCCGGGCCCCTCGTCAGTCACCTGAATCACGACTCGACGACCATCCACCTCCAGGCGAACAGCCAGGCCACGCGCATCCGCATGTTTCAAGGAATTAATTAGCGCCTCTCTGACGCATCGAAATACCGCACCATTGAAACCGTTGGAGGCGACGAGCCCCGTCGACTCGTCGTCCCAGTGAGTCACCACCGCCATTTCGGTTTGCCTCGTAAATTCAGACACCACCCGCGCCAAAACCCGATTCAAAGGCAGACCGTCCATTTCGGGGGGGCTGTTATCGCGCGCCACGTGGTGCAACTCGTCGGCTGTGTCCTTTAAAACCTCTACAACACGAGTCAGAGGCTCGCGAAGCGATGCGGGCGCTGGTTGGCCCTTCGGCCAGTCCTCAAGCAGGGTCTCAAGCCGGATGATGGACACCGCAAGCGCCTGCGCGGGCCCATCGTGAATGGTCGCCGCAATTTCATTCGCTAACAGCTCCGTCGCTTGTGCCGTTTGCACCTGCAGTGCCCGTTGCGCTTGGCGCTGCGCGCGTTTCGCTTGTCCGCGCCTCACGCCAAACAACAGGACACCCAACAGGACGCACCCGAGCAAAACAAGCAGTATGAACAGCAATCTATGGGTCCCCTATTGAAGGTCTCGGCGCACCGCCAGTTTCGCGCCTTCACCGGATACTAGCCGAAATAAGATGCAGTTTTGAAAACCAACCACTTTTCTGCGAACAGCAGTGTTTTCCGTGAAAATAAAGTGCTATAGGAAATTGAAATGCCCCAAACGATACAAACTCAACCCCCATCCACTGCCGAGTTTGAAGCGGCCGTCGCTATGCGAGCGCACCTCACGGAGCAGAAAACAGTTCTTCACGCGCTGGGTTACGGGGGCTTAATCCCCTTCTACGCCTTAGCCGCTGCGACCGCTTGGGGTGATCCTGCGACCCAAGGTTTGGCGCAGTCACTACTGGCCATTTACGCTGCGACGATCGTCAGTTTCATCGGCGGTATCGCTTGGGCCATGGCATTGTTAACCCGGCCGGAAGCCCCTCATCTCACACGTAATTTGCTGGTCTGGAGCGTGATCCCACCACTGATGGCGGCGGCATGTTTTTTCGCGCCCCTACCTGCCCGGTTGTGGCTTTTGGTGATGGTGCTTGCGCTGGCTTGGATTGCTGATAAGCGATTTGCCAAGGCACTCGGACTGCCTAGCGAATGGATTCAGTTGCGCGCGGCACTCAGCTTGCTGGCCATTGGCGCCCTGTCATGGGCCGCTTCAAACGCCTAAATCAGCGGCTCAGGCGGGCTGGTTGAACATTGAAGCAAGCTTTGCAGCGCTTCGGCCTGTCCGCTAGGTGAATCAAACCGGGCACTACCCGCCAAGAAGCCCAGTATTATTCTGTTTTATTGCATTTTCGGAGTCGCTCATGTTTATCAAGAATGCATGGTACGTTGCCTGCTCGGCCAGCGAGGTTTCAGACAAGCCCTTCGGGCGTCGTATTTGTAACGAGCCCATCGTCTTCTTTCGCGATGCGCAAGGCGTCATACAGGCCCTAGAGGATTTTTGCCCCCATCGCGGCGCACCGCTGTCACTCGGACGGGTGGTCGACGGTCGTCTGGTCTGTGGGTACCACGGCTTAGAAATGGGCTGTGAGGGTAAAACCATCGCCATGCCCGGTCAGCGGGTGGGCGGATTTCCACCGATCAAGAAATACGCTGTGACCGAGCGACACGGCTTCATCTGGGTTTGGCCCGGTGACGCACAAGCAGCCGACCTCACACAAATGCCCCAGTTGGAGTGGGCTGACAACCCCGCCTGGGCCTATGGCGGTGGCATGTACCACGTCGCCTGCGACTACCGACTCATGGTGGACAACCTGATGGACCTCACCCACGAGACCTACGTCCACGCGACCAGTATTGGACAACCTGAAATCGACGAGACCCCGTGTGTCACCAAGATTGACGGAGACCACGTCACCACCAGCCGTTTCATGAATGGCATCGAGGCGCCGCCTTTCTGGAAGATGGCATTGCGGGGCAACAACCTACCTGATGACCAGTTGGTCGATCGTTGGCAAATTTGTCACTTCACACCCCCGAGCCACATCATGATTGAAGTGGGTGTGGCGCTAGCGGGTAACGGCGGCTATGACGCGCGGGACGACAAAAAAGCCTACAGCGTCGTGGTGGACTTCCTCACGCCAGAGACGGAGACCAGCATGTGGTACTTCTGGGGCATGGCGCGTAAGTTCAACGTGGGCGATGCCGCCTTGACGGACGCCATCCGCGAAGGCCAAGGCAAGATTTTCAGCGAAGACCTGCAAATGCTTGAAAGCCAGCAACGCAACCTGCTGCGCATGCCGCAACGCAAACTCTTGTTTCTCAACATCGACGCTGGCGGCGTACAGTCGCGCCGCGTCATTGACCGCTACTTGGCACTCGAACCCGCCAACTAACCCACTGCCTCTGGCAGCATTTGATGAAAATTATCGACATACGGGAGCAGACCCTCCCAATCAGTTCGCCTATTCGCAACGCCTATATCGACTTCAGCAAAATGACGCTGAGTCTGGTCGCCGTCATAACTGACGTGATCCGCGACGGTAAACCTGTGGTGGGTTACGGATTCAATTCGAATGGGCGCTATGGGCAGGGCATGCTCATGGGGGAGCGTTTTATACCGCGTGTGCTTGAGGCCGCTCCGGAGAGCTTGTTGAATGACGCGGCCGACAATCTCGACCCGCACCGGATTTGGCAATGCCTTTACACCAACGAAAAGCCCGGTGGGCATGGTGAACGCTCTGTCGCGATCGGCACCATCGACATGGCGGTATGGGACGCCGTGGCGAAAATCGCCGAGAAACCCCTGTTTCAGCTCCTGGCCGAGCAGTATGGCAACGGGCAAGTCAATCAAAAAATCTTCGTTTATGCCGCGGGGGGCTACTACTACCCCGGCAAGGATGACAGCCAACTGAAAGATGAGATGCGTAGTTACCTCGATCGAGGTTACAACGTCGTCAAGATGAAAATTGGCGGTGCATCTTTAAGTGAAGATTTACGCCGTATCGAATCGGTTCTCAGCGTCTTGAAAGATGGGCAGCAACTCGCCGTCGACGCCAACGGGCGGTTCGACCTCGATGCGGCCATCGCCTATGCAAAGGCGTTGTCTCAATACGATTTATTCTGGTACGAGGAAGCCGGCGACCCGCTGGACTATGAGTTACAAGCGACGCTGCGTAACTATTATAAAAATCCCATGGCCACAGGCGAAAACCTATTCTCCATGCAGGATGCACGCAACCTCATCCGCCACGGCGGGATGCGACCCGACCGCGATTGGTTGCAGTTTGATTGCGCGTTGAGCTACGGACTGGTGGAGTATCTGCGCACACTGGACATGCTGAAAACACATGGCTGGTCTGCAAACCGCTGCGTCCCCCATGGCGGGCATCAAATGTCACTCAATATTGCCGCTGGTTTGGGGTTGGGCGGTAACGAGTCATACCCTGACTTGTTCCAGCCCTTTGGTGGCTTTCCCGACGGAACCCGTGTGGAAGATGGGCATGTATTCTTACCGGCACTGCCCGGTATTGGCTTTGAGGGTAAATCAGACCTGTTCGCCGTGATGTCAGCGCTTTCTGGCGACAAAGCCCACTAGAGCGGAGGGCCCAGCATGGCCCTTCCCTTCTGACAACTCAGCCACATAGGTCCGGCTGTCCAATACCGTGTAATCTGGGAATGCATCGGCCAGCAAGGTGTCAGCGTATAGGTGCGCCAGTCGACCCGGTCCCCCGGTATTGAACTGCAGCTGCTCCAGGCCATAACCTTGGATCAGCACCACACCCCCAGGCTTCAGGCAGCGATCAATACGCTCAAAAATGACCCGGCGCTCGTCGGGCCCAGCAAATTGAAAAAAGATACCGACCACGTTGTCGTAACGAGATTCGCCCCAATCGAATTCATCACAATCGGCGCAGGTTAAGTTGACCACGACCCCGCGTTGTCGCGCCAAACTCTTGGCCTTTTCGACCGCCGCCTCCGCAAAATCAAACGCGTCTACCTGCCACCCTTGAGTGGCCAGATGCACGCTGTTGCGACCCTCGCCATCTGCCAGCGCCAACAGGCGACCAGGCACCAAATGGTGCTGCTGCGCGACCAAATAGGCGTTCGGCGCCTCACCAAAGACATACTCAGGGGTTGTGAACCGTTGATTCCATGTACTTCTTGGGTTGTCAAAAGCCATCAGAACCCTTCAAGCGGCAAACACAGCGGACAGCTGCCCAAATATTCCGAAATCCACGTCTACCCGATCACCCGGCTCAACCGCGATCGGAACCATACAGGTGCCCGTGGTGACGAACTCGCCAGGTTTCAACCCGACGCCGAGAGCGCTGAGCTCATTGGCAATCCACGTCAGCGCCAAACGGGGATCTCCCAAGACCGCAGCGCCGCTACCCGCGCGATGCCACTGCTGACCACTCGCTGACGTGACACTGGCCGTGACGGCGTGCTGCGATAGATCTAAATCGCGCCACCCCTCTGGCGCTTGCAGTCCCGGTAAAAAGCCGTGCGCACAGGCGTTGTCAGCAATCAAGCATGGTTCGCCAGCCGTCACGAAATCAAGAAAACGGGAGTTGGGTATCTCGATAGCGATCGACAAACTTCCCACCGCCGCCATCACCTCAGACTGTTTGTAAGGACTCTTTCGCGCTGGTAGGGGGTGCGCAAACGTAAAGACCATCTCTGGCTCTGCAACCCGCATGCGGTTGCCACTGAGCGAGATCGGCGTGCCCGCTTGGCACAGCGTGTGCGCGAATATGCGACCCGCCAGCGGCCCAGAAACGCCAATATGCTTTTGCCCCGCATCGCTGGTTGCAGCAATTTTCCAACCAACGACTTCGCTCGCGACTTGCGTACACAGGCTTGCTTGCACCGTATAACCATCGTCACGAGATTGAGGCGATAGCACGGGCGATAAGGACGAAAGCGCTCGACCGGATGTCCAATGGGTTGAGAGAGTCTCGGCCAGTTGATTAACAAGTTCGGGGTGCATAGTGGTCGTACCAATTCAGAAATTGACGACCAGCCAGTGTAGACAGGTTTTAGCGAAAGGAAAAGTAAATACGGACACCATCACCCGCGCGCAGCCGTTACAAGTCGAGTGTGAGCTTTTCCCCCATGCATCGCGATACACACGGCATCATGACCGTCTGACTGTCTTTCTCAGCCTGGCTCAAGACAGCGCAACGGTGGTCGATCTCACCCGAGAGCACACGCGATTCGCAGGTGCCACAAATACCCTCACGGCAGGAAAACGGGTGCGCGACCCCTAGACGCTCGATCGCATCCAAAACCGACTCATCTGGCGATACCGTGGTTTCCAAGCCCGATTGAGCCAAGGCCAAGGTAAATGCTTCGCCCGGCGCCGCAACCGATTCCGGGGCGCTAAAACGCTCCATTACAACGGTACCATCGGCCCAGCCAACCGTGGTCGCCGTCACTTGATCTAATAAAGGTGCAGGGCCACAAACGTAAACCCCATCCCAGCGTTGCTCACTCAGTAGACTCGCCACATCAAAAACGGCACCGGCTTCGTCGTCGGCGTGCGTGACTAGCTTATCGCCGCAGAGCGCACGCAGCTCCTCGAGATAGGCCATCCGCGCAGCAGAACGTGCGCAGTAGACCAATTCAAAGGGCACGCCACGCGCGTGCAAATCCTGCGCCATCGCGTAGATCGGCGTCACGCCAATACCGCCGGCGATCAGCAAGACACGCTGGTGTTGCGGGTTGAGTTTGAAATGGTTACGCGGCGCACTGATCGCAAGGCGCGAACCCACGTGCACGGCGTCATGCACAGTCTGCGAACCCCCGCGGCTGTTGGCATCGCGCCCAACAGCAATTTCATAGGCCGCTGGATTCCCACTGGTGGCTTCTGTGACGTTGGTCAGTGAATAAGACCGCGTCAAGCCATTGGGTAATCGGATGTCAATGTGTGCACCGGCCTCAAACGCGGGGAGGATATCGGTGGGTTGATAGGGCGCGATTCGCATGCGAACGACGCCTCGCGCGAGGGCTTCCTTGGAGACGACTTTGGCAGCTATTTCAGTCATATTTAGAGCATCAAGGTGAAAAAATTTGGTACGTCGCGTGACTTAGGCGCGATCAAGGCGCAGGGGCAACTGGCGCAGTCGTTTGCCTGTCGCCGCGAATATCGCATTCGCAACAGCCGGTGCGATCGGGGGTACACCGGGCTCACCAACGCCGGTCGGTGCCGCATTGCTGTCAACGATGTGTACGTCTATGTCGGGCGCTTCGGACAGGCGCAACAAGGGGTAGTCATGGAAATTACTCTGCACTACGGCGCCATCTTTAAACGTGATCTCGCCATGCAGCGCGGCCGTCAGCCCAAAGATGACACCACCAGCGATCTGCTGCCGGATCACGTCGGGGGTTACTGCGAGACCGCAGTCAACCGCACAGGTGACGCGATGCACGCGGGGATTTCCATCCACGATTGAAAGCGAAACGACCTGTGCGACCCACGTATCAAAAGAGTGATGGGCTGCGATACCCATGTATTGCCCCGACGGCTGCGCGCCCCACCCTGCCTTAGACGCTGCCAATTGGATGACACTTTTCATCCGCGGGTCTGCATCCAGGTGGCGCAGGCGAAACGCAACCGGATCTTGGCCCGCGGCATGCGCCAACTCGTCGATGAAGCTTTCGATACCAAATGCCGAGTAGGAGTGCCCCACCGAACGCCAAAACCCAACGGGGATGCCGGCATCAACGGTGACATGGCGAACCGCCGTGTGGGGCACCGAGTAAGTCCCCATCAGTCCTTCGACGCTGGTGGCGTCAACGGTCAGGCGCTTGAAGATGCTGTGGCTTCTTTCGCCAAGCCAACTCGCCGCCGTCCACCCCACATAAGGCGAGAGCAATGCGCCGCCGGAGGCATCGATAAAATGCGCCAGCGCATCCGCACCACTTCGCTTGGCACTCAGTGCGATCAATTGACCCTCCGCATCGAGACCACCCTCGAAGCGCATCATCGCGCTGGGGCGATAGTGATCGTGACGAATGTCATCTTCACGGCTCCACACCAATTGAATCGGGTGGCCTGTGGCCCGACAGATCTGCGCGGCTTCCGCAACAAAATCGGTGTAGAGACGCCGACCAAACCCGCCACCTAAAAAAGTGGAATGTACGGTGACTTGCTCGGGATCGATCTCCAGAAAATGCGCTGCAACCGCCCTGGCCAAATCGGGCACCTGCGATCCCACCCATAAAGAGGCCGTGCGCGCCTGCGCATCAAACGAAATGGTGCAGTTGAGCGGTTCCATCGTTGCATGCGCCAAATGCGGTGCTGAATAGGTGGCGCTCAGTGTTTTCGCCGCACCTGGCAAGGCATCAACGACATCGCCTGCGGTCTCAGCCTTTTGACCCGCGTCGCTGTCCAGCGAAGCCAGCATCTTCGCGTTAATGCTGTCAGTGGACTCACGCGCTAGAGGGGGGGCAGTCCACTCAACCTTCAGTTGTGTGGCCGCCTGTCGGGCGCGCCAATAGGTGGGTGCAACCACACCCACACCATGCGGCAAGGCAACCAGTTCAACCCCCTCTGGCACACCCGTGGGGTCAAACCGAGCCAATTGCCCACCGGCTACTGGGCAACGGATCACGACAGCAACCCGGCGATCCGGCACGTCGACATCAATCGCAAACACAGCGGTGCCAGTCGACTTGGCCAGAGCATCTTGGCTGAACCCTGGTTTGCCGATGTAACGGTAGGGCGCACTCGTTGGAAAGGTATCCGCTGCCGGTAATGGCCGCTGCGCTGCCGTTTCAACGAAATCCCCGTAGGCGTACGCGCGATCACCCAACCAGACTTGTCCATCGGCAAGACGAAGCTTGCCAGCGTCAACGCCCAATTGCACCGCCGCCGCCGCGTGCAGAGCAGCCTTTGCAATAGCGCCCGCCTGTATCAGCTGCGTAAATGAGTCTTTGAGGCTTGTGCTGCCCCCAGTCAATTGCATCGGTTGTCCCGGCAGGCGGTAGGCTTCGTCAACGCCCACATGGTGCAGTTGAATACGATCCGGCGCGACCGACAGCCCCTCTGCAATGAGGATTGTTAGTCCAGTACGCACGCCCTGCCCCATTTCCGCGCGGGGTTGATAGAAATGAATTTCGTTACTTGGTGTGATGCGTAAGAAGGCATTGAATGCCACCCCGTCGCCAATGGTCACCGGCGTCTCTTCGCCAAAAGGCTGACAACCACTGAGCGGCACGCCCACGACCAAGCCAGCACCCGCCGCGCCAAGGGCCTTGAGAAGGTCGCGGCGTTTCATGACACTGCCCCTTCCGTCGCTGCTTGTTTAATCGCTGCCTTGATCCGGTCATAGGTACCGCAGCGGCACAAATTACCGCTCATGGCGTCAATGATTTGCGCGTCAGTCGGGTTGGGCGTTTGCTGCAAAAGCGCGTGGGCTGACATCAATTGGCCCGACTGGCAGTAGCCACACTGCGGCACCGCCAGTTCGGCCCATATTTGCTGCAACCGACTGGGTTGGGTGGGTGTACCCAAGGCCTCGATCGTGCGCACCGCTCGGCCAGCCACCTGCGCGATCGGGGTCACACAGGCTCGCTGTGCTTGCCCATCGATTTGAACGGTGCAGGCGCCGCATAAGCCGGCTCCGCAGCCAAACTTGCTGCCCTTGAGGCCAAACTCATCGCGTACCACCCACAACAAGGGGGTGTCCGGTGCCTCCTGTGAGACCACCACACGCCCGTTTAATGAAAATATCGTCATCTACTCGCCTTATCGCAACTAAACCTTGGGCTTGAGTGTAGTGTGATCCCTCTACCCGCCTGTGCATAATGGATATAGGAGCCCGTCTAAGGTCGCCGTTGGAGGCAAAAAGTAATGAACCATCAACCCCTAAAATCGAGCGGTAGACCCCATAAAAGCTGAATTTATTAGAAATCAACATGACCATTCTCGTTACTGGCGCCGCTGGATTCATCGGCAGCAATTTTGTTTTAGATTGGCTTAAAACGTCGTCCGAAACCGTCATAAATCTCGATAAATTGACCTATGCGGGCAATCGACACAATTTGGTCACGATTCAGGATGACCCCCGCCACACCTTGGTTCAGGGTGATATCGGGGATCAAACCTTGGTGCCGCAATTGTTGGCGACGCACCGCCCGCGTGCCATCCTGAACTTCGCAGCGGAGAGCCATGTGGATCGCTCCATCCACGGCCCGGGTGAATTCATTCAGACCAACATCGTGGGGACGTTCCATCTGTTGGAGGCCGCCAGAGACTACTGGATGCAATTAGAAGACGCCGAAAAAGCCAATTTCCGCTTCTTGCACGTGAGTACCGATGAGGTATACGGCACGTTGACCGCGAGCGATGCGCCATTCACTGAACAGAACCGGTACGAGCCCAACAGCCCTTATTCTGCGAGTAAGGCCGCCAGCGATCACTTGGTGCGTGCCTGGCACCACACCTATGGCCTGCCGGTGCTGACAACCAATTGCTCCAACAACTACGGCCCTTACCATTTTCCCGAAAAGTTGATCCCACTAACCATCACCAACGCACTCGCCGGGAAGCCGTTGCCCATTTATGGGGATGGTTTGCAGGTCCGCGATTGGCTCTATGTCGGCGACCATTGCAGCGGTATCCGCCGCGTGCTTGAAGCCGGCACTATCGGAGAGACCTACAACATCGGCGGCTGGAATGAGCAGACGAATATCAGTATTGTGCAAAAGATTTGCGCCTTACTCGACGAGCGACGGCCCCGCGCAGACGGCACATCGTATGCCACGCAGATCACGCACGTGAAAGACCGACCGGGGCATGACCGCCGCTACGCCATCGACGCGCGCAAGATTGAGCAACAGTTGGAATGGCGCCCGGCCGAGACCTTTGAAACCGGCATCCGTAAGACCGTGGATTGGTACCTGGAGAATGCCGAATGGGTAACGCAAGTCCAGAGCGGAGCCTATCGCGACTGGGTCAATAAACAGTACGGTGAGACCGTGTGATGCGCATCTTGCTGACGGGTAAAGGTGGCCAAGTGGGGCATGAACTGCGCCACGCGTTGGCCCCCATAGCGGAGGTCATCGCAGTTGGCACACACGATTGTGACTTCACAGACGCCGACGCCATTGAGGCGCTGGTGAGCCGTGTCAAACCCCATGTGATCATCAATCCGGCGGCCTACACCGCGGTTGACAAGGCCGAGTCGGAGCCTGATCGGGCGGCGGCCATCAACGCGACGGCACCTGGCGTGCTGGCGAAACAGGCACAACGCTTAGATGCCCTGTTGATCCACTACTCGACAGACTATGTATTCGATGGCACCCAATCAACGCCCTACACCGAGGCTGATCGAACCAACCCACAGAGCGTCTATGGCGCCACAAAGCTCGCGGGTGAGACGGCAATTCAGCAGCAGGGTGCGCGCCATTTGATTTTGCGCACCAGCTGGGTGTACGGGCTACACGGACAAAATTTTCCCAAGACGATGTTGCGGCTTGCCGCCGAGCGCGAGACACTGAACGTGGTGGCCGATCAGTGGGGAGCGCCAACATCAGCCAGTCTGTTGGCCAACGTGACGGCGCAGTTGCTCTCTCAGCCGATTACCGCAGCGCAATCGGGCGTGTACCACGTTAGCGCCTCAGGCAGAACCAATTGGCATGCGTATGCCTGTCGTGTGATCGAACGGGCCCGTGCGTTAGGCTGGCCTCTCAAAGTGGCCTCTCAGGCCGTGAACGCCATCCCATCATCCGCATACCCCACGCCGGCAAAACGACCGCCCAGCGGTTGTCTTGACACGACGAAATTTCAAGAAACGTTTGGTATCCATTTACCCTCGTGGGACAGTGAAGTCGATGCCTTCGTAAACGCGCTCCACGCAGAAAGAGAGACCACCCGATGACAGCAACACGCAAAGGCATCATCCTAGCGGGAGGCTCTGGCACCCGCTTGTATCCGGTGACGCAAGCCGTGAGTAAACAGCTCATGCCGGTGTACGACAAGCCGATGGTTTATTACCCGCTCAGCACACTCATGCTCAGCGGTATCCGCGAGGTTTTGCTCATCAGTACCCCCCAAGATACGCCGCGCTTCTCGGCTCTGTTGGGTGATGGTTCCCAGTGGGGTATGTCCATTCAATACGCGGTACAACCCAGCCCGGATGGTTTGGCGCAGGCTTTCATTATTGGTAAGTCGTTCGTCAACCAACAACCCAGCGCGCTTGTCTTGGGTGACAACATTTTTTACGGACATGACTTGGTAAAGCAATTAGCCAGTGCCACAACGCGCACGCGCGGTGCGTCGGTTTTCGCGTATCACGTTCATGACCCTGAGCGCTATGGTGTGGTCGCATTCGATGCCCGCAAGCGCGCCGTCAGCATCGAGGAGAAACCAGCAAAACCACAGAGTAATTACGCGGTCACAGGCCTGTACTTTTACGACGAACAGGTCTGCGACATCGCGGCAGCTATCAAACCCTCTGCCCGCGGCGAATTGGAGATCACCGAAGTCAACCAGCGGTATTTGTCACAAGGTGAATTACAAGTTGAAATCATGGGCCGAGGATTTGCATGGTTGGACACCGGCACCCACGACAGCCTGCTAGAGGCCAGCAGCTTCATCGCAACACTGCAAAAGCGTCAGGGCCTCCAAGTCGCCTGTCCAGAAGAAATTGCCTACACCCAAGGGTGGATTACCGCCGCCGAGCTTCAAAATTTAGCAGAACCTTTGGGCAAGAATGCCTACGGCCAATACCTGCTCAACCTCATCAAATAAGTGCATGCCCTACACCGTCACACCGACCGCCCTACCTGAAGTCATGATTCTTGAACCCAAGGTTTTTGGTGATGCGCGCGGCTTCTTTTTTGAAAGCTTCAACCAGCGCGACTTCGTTGCCAGTACAGGCATCGATGTGACCTTTGTGCAAGACAACCACAGTCGCTCAAGCCGAGGCGTTTTGCGGGGACTACACTACCAAATCCAGCACCCGCAAGGCAAACTGGTTCGGGTCGTTTCAGGTACCGTGCTCGACGTCGCTGTCGACATTCGTCGGAGCTCTCCCCGCTTCGGTCAGTCCGTAGCCCTGCGTTTGGATGCCGAGAAACACCAACAACTGTGGGTGCCGCCCGGCTTCGCGCACGGCTTTTTAGTGCTGAGCGAGACGGCAGACTTCCTCTACAAAACTACGGACTATTGGTACCCCACGCACGAACGCAGTTTGCGGTGGTCAGACCCGGCGCTGGGCATCGCCTGGCCAACTGATATTCAGCCGCAACTGGCAGCCAAAGACGCCGATGCGCCGCTGTTGGCAGACGCGGAGGTCTTTGCCTAAGACCACACCATGAGGACGACGCCGATGACGGCGAAGGCCCACAAAAACACTTTGCGAAAAACGGCCTCTGACAACCGTCTTTGTATAAGTGTTCCCAACACCAGGCCCAAGGCAACCGGCAGACACGCCACGATCGACCAACCATTCAAGGCCATCGTGGCATGACCGAAAGCGGCGAGTGAGGCACTCATGGTCAGCGCGGAGAGTAGATAAAGCCACCCCATAGCGCCTAGCAAGTTGGCTTTATTCAAGCCCAAACCACGCAGATACATCACGCCTGGGACCGAGAAGCAACCGGTGATGCCCGTGATGAAAGCATTGATGCTCCCGAACGCCACAGCAAGCCAGCGGCTTTCAGGCTGACGCAAAATCCAATCCTTGCCTCGCAGCGACCACAGGCTGTAAACCAAGATCACGAGGCCCAACAAGCGCTCATAAGGCCATTCCGGTACGTGGATCAAGACGGCGATTCCCAGCGGAATGAGCGCGACGGATGCCACTAAGAAGAGCCAGACGCGACGAGCTGTTTGCCAGACTTGGCCATTCACCGCGATCTGCCACGCGTTGCTGAGCACGGTGGGCACCGCCACCAACAGCATGGCGGTTGGAATATCCACCACCATGGCGCCCAAGCCAATACCAATGGTCGGCAAGCCAAACCCCACGGCCCCCTTCACCAAGCCACCCAATAAAAAGATGACTGCCAAATATAAAAGAACCTCTTGGGTGAGCAACATGGTCAAAATTCGAGCACGTCGGTCACGGGGTCGTCATGGCGCGGTACCTGCCCCGTTGGCGGTACCGCGACGGGTATGCGGGCTCCCTGCCGCACCATGAGCGGCAACCGCCCGATCGGCGCTGGGCATGTCACGGCTTGCCCGCCGTGATGGACGCTTCGGTCATAAAAATCGACCCACTGCCCCCCATCTGGCAGCTTGGGCAAATAGATTGCACGGGTCTGAGCGCCCTTTTCGACCACGGGTGCAACCAGCACATCATCGCCCAACATGAAATCGTCGCAGTCAGCGAAACACCCCTCATCGTGAGGGAAGTTGAAAAACGTCGGTCGAATAATCGGTTGATGGAACTGACAGGCACGTTCGAAACAAGCCCAAAGGTACGGCATTAATTGATAACGCAGATTCAATGCCGCGCGAATGTCGTCGGTCACTGAATCGTGCATCCAAGGCAAGTTGTTTTTGCCATCAGGCTTCCACGAGTTCATGACCATGCGTGGATTGAGCGCACAGGCCTGTACCCATCGCGCCAACAACTCAGGCTCTGGCGACGGGCCGAAGAAGCCCCCTACGTCATGACCCACGTTGAACATCCCAGACAAACACATCTGTAGCCCGGTCCGAATATTCCACTTTAAGGTTTCCCAGCTGGTGGTGTTATCACCAGACCAGGTTTGCGCGTACCGTTGCAAACCGGGCGGGCCGGCGCGGGTGATGGTGT
>Ga0102902_1000252_pt1 | contig 21875 bp, 19 predicted proteins | sample Colrivmet1555B02_FD_78458 | JGI IMG/M metagenome (GOLD analysis project Ga0102902, IMG submission 78458) | Estuarine microbial communities from the Columbia River estuary - metaG 1555B-02 | ecosystem: Environmental > Aquatic > Marine > Intertidal zone > Estuary | place: USA: Columbia River... | reverse complement strand
GACCAATCTAAGTGCTGACCATAGAAATAGTAATAGGCGTCTTGTGGCATAAGCCCCATAAAAGGGAGTATCGCCAATCTGAGTAACTGAAAAGATACTATTAAACTCAGGATGGGATAGGCGCTTAGTAGCCTGCGAATGCGTTCTGTCAAATTTTTGGTTTTTTCCAAAGATATTAATTTATACCCATGTGACTTGGGTTACTTTTTAAATAGGGTATTCTGCCCATGATTTAAAAGCAATTCTAAGCCAATACCTGTACTTCAAATCCCTGAAGTTATTATCTTACTATAGTTCTAAAGGTAAGGTTTATCCTTGGGTCATGTGCTTTTTTAGTAGGGGGTAAACGGTGCAACCAGTGACTTTGTGTGCTGCCTTTCATGACCAGAAGGCTTCCGTGAGCAAGGGGCAAGTTTACGACTGTTTTGTCTTCTTTGTGTTTGAAAGAGAATTTGCGCTCAGCGCCAAAACTAACAGAAGCAATAGCGCCATTTTTCTTGAGGTCTTTTTCTCCATCACTGTGCCAGCCCATTCCTTCACTTCCGTTGTGGTACAAATTTAAAAGACAGGCATTATAAGTTTCTCCTGAAGCTTTTTCTACCGCATCTTTTATCTTTAAAAGTAATGGGGTCCAAACCAAAGCTGTTTTGGTTATCTTGGAATAGGTGTAAGAATACGCTTTTTCTGCATACCAAGCTACCTCCCTTTTGGTGGTGATTAATTTTCCAAACATGAGGGCCTGATCTGGCGCCCATGCAACCTCATGGAGCAGTGCTTCGTAATAGTTAGTAGATTCTTTTTCGCTAAAAATAGTTCCGTGGTACTCCACCACTCCGTCTTTGGGCAGCCAGTTATAATTAGGCGCTGTTTGTGAGCTGAATAAATCCATAGAGGGGTATAAATTAGTGTCAAAGATAAGAATTTACGGCCCTATAAATAGGCAACACTAGAATGACAATCCAAACCCAATATTAAAATCAAGTGATGTATTGAAACTTTTTGGTTTTTATATTGTCCCTGTCCCAACCCTAAGGAATGGTACAATGAGACAGAAGAATTAAGAATACAACTTTTTAGTTAACTCCAATTTATTTACTTTTAATGTAACTAATGAGATTTAAAATAGATTATAATTTTTATTATTCTATAATGGGACTTGTGTGCAAATAGTGTGCAAGTCAGAAAACAAAAAAAGGGATACATCTCTGTAACCCTTTGTTTATGGTGACCTCGAAAGGATTAATATTAGTATATTTATATATTTTAAAATACTGATTATCAATATATTAAATATATTTTTAGAATTATATTATCACCTAAAAGGTGATAATTAGTACCGAAAAGGTGACACTTACTTTAATTAACTTCTGTTAAATCTAACAGAAGTTAATTTGAACTTTTTTCTTCCAATTTTTATCGTTTTCTAAAACTTTCTATACTTATAAGTGTAACCTTCTCTCCATCATAGGGGAAAGAGGAGATCACCCAAGAGGGTCCTGTGGATAGTTATTGGGAAAGACATTGGTTAGTATTCTGTAAGATTGAAATAAAATCTAATAATAACGGAAGAGGTTTCACCGGTATTTACAAAAATGATTTTACTATAATTCTGATATGGGTGGTATAAACGAACTGGTCAGTTGAAGTGTAAGATTTATATTCTCGAGGGAGTAAAAATCCTTAAAGGGGTTTACTGTATTTAGTTTAAACTGAATTAATGTTTAAAGTAATTAAAGTTTGAAAAAAGAGTATCAACCTCGAACTGATAAAGTAATAAAGTATTTCAAGTACGAGGTTATTACTATTTAATTAAAATCTGAAGAATTATGAAAGAAGATATCAAGAGTAACATATCAGATAAAATATATCCTAATGAATTAGTAAGAGATTTAATGGATATTAATGATATGATACAAATCAAGAGAAGTGAATTAGAACAATTAAAAACAAGAGAAGAAGTAGTAAATGCAACTTCTAAAATAGTAAGGATTTATTATGATAAAAGAAAGAATGAGTAAACAAGACTTAATGGATTTATATGGAGTAGATAGAGTGACAATAGAGGACTGGAGAAGGAATAAAGGATTGAAGATGATAGAAGTATCCTCTCACTCAAAATACATCACTAGAGAAGAGTTATTACAGTGGGAAGATAGTTTAAGAAACGATATTTCTCTTTAGTGGTTAATTAATTAATGGGTATCAAAATGAAGAAGATTGAAGTATTGATATACTCTCTTGGTCAAATCTAATTATAATAATATATCAGTATATCTATAAATCTTGTTTGTATCCGATACCCAATCTTATGGTAACATCAGAAAAATATTAAGGAGTAAATTCTAAATCCTTGATTACTGTAATAAGGTTTAATTAATACTATTAATATAATGCAACTAAATTTAATTAACTAAAAAACATCAATTCATTATATTCAATAAAATTTAAATAAAATTAAGATGAAAAATTTAATTAAAGTATTATTAATATTTATTTCACTAAACGTTTATTCTCAACAAAAAAATGAATATGTAAGAAGTTCCTTACATTTACATCTTGTTGATGATTTCGATTTTGAAAATGGAGAGTTTGTTTTGAAGTCCTACAACAAATTTAATTTTCCTGAAAATTATAATGATCATACAATAAGTGAGAGAAAAGTAAAACTCTCTGAATACGAATTAACAGACGAAGAAAAAGCTGTTGCTGGTAAGAAAGATAACATTATTGGTGATATTGTTAAGTCGTCTGTTGAAGGTTCTACAGGTGGACTATTAAAAATTCAAGATAATTCTATGGTTAAACTTCAATTAGATAAGTACATATCTAAACGAAAAATACCCTTTGAATTAGTAAAAAAATGGTGGGATATTGATGAAAATGGTAATTTCAGTTCATCTTTAGTAGGGGAAAGATCATTACAGACTCAATCAACCGAATTATCAGCTATAGCTAGTGCATCTGGTACAGGTTCAGTCGATCAATTCAATAAACTTATAAACAATACATTTGTAGTTTTTACAAGATTATATTTTGTTTCTAATGAAATAGCTGCAGAAGCAATTAGACAAGTTGCGTACAAATCAGCAGAAAAACTTCCTGGAATGGCTTCCACTTTAGCATTGAAAGCTGCAGATAAAATATATGAAAAAACCTCTGAGGGATTTTCAGTGTGGACAACAGCTTGGTTATATCAATTAGATTGGAATGAGGACACTTTCAATTTATTTACATCAACTATTGTTGATAACAAAATTGATTTAGAAAAACTTGAATCAATTAATTTCAAATTAAATTTTGTGGGTCAAGAAAAAGCAACTTCTTTAGTAACTTTTTCACTTAAAAAATCAGATAAAAACAGAACAGAACAGGATATATTTGATCTATCAACAGTTAGAAACATGGATAAAGTTCTTGTTAAACTCCAAAAGAAGTATGAAGTATTTAAACCAATTTTTCCGTTAAAGGATGGATTTTCAATGGCTGCAGGGACTAAAGAAGGAATTGAAGGTGGAGAGACTTTTGAGGTTTTAGAAACAAAGAATGGAGTATATAACAGTATAGGAACTATGAAAGTTGATAGTAAAAAAGTTTGGGATAATTCATGGACAGGTGAAAATATTGCACCAGGATTAACCTATTTCAAAAAAGGAAATAAAAAATTTATTCCAGGTATTCACTTTGTTAGACTCGTAAAATAAACAGGTATGAAATCATTTTTGAAAATTTTATTTATATTTTTTGTAACCTCAACTAATATTTTTTCTCAAACTAGAAGAGAGGAAAGAATGTCAGACGAAAGAACTCGAAATTGGCAGTATGAATCAATTTGTGCGGAATCAGGAGGAACAGAAAGTTCTTATTTAATTCAAATTACATCTTATGTACCAGATTTAAGCTTAGCATTAGATCAAGCAAAACGAAATGCTATCCACTCTGTTCTTTTTAAAGGTATTTCAGGTAATAATTTAGGATGTACCACAAAAGATCCTCTAGTTAAGGATTCAAATTATGAGAGTAATTTCAAATACTTTGAAGATTTTTTTTATAACACCACTCAATATCAAAAATATGTTACAGCTCCCTCGGGATCTGCTGAATCATCTGAGACCTTTAAAGTAAAAGGGAAAAAAAACTATAGAGTAACTTTCATAATATCTGTAAACGTTGATGAATTAAGAAAAAAACTTGAGTTTGATAATATTATTCAAAAATTAGGTTTCTCAGATCAGATAGATGGAATAAAACCTACGATAATGATATTTCCCTCTGATACTTGGTTAGAAAAAAATGGATATTTTAAAATGATAGATAATCAGGGAGTAAGTCAATTTATTCCAGACTATGCGACTGCTTTAAGAGACGATAAATTAAATATTGCAATTCGAACTTTAGATGGGATGATTGGAGAAAGAGGATATCCGACCAAAAGACTTGAAGAGGAAATGAAATCAATAAATCAGGGTAATGCAATTGATAATATGACTGAAGGACGTGATGGAGGATCTACAGAATCTACTGTTTTAGAACAACTATTAAATTCAGCAAAAGCTGACATAATCTGGAAAGTGACTTGGACTAAAGAGTCAAATGGAATACAAAACTGGATTGAGTATGGTATTGAGGCATTAGACTCATATACAAGTAAAGCTTTCGCGGTTGAAGATGGATCTGGATCAAAGTCTATGAGTGCAGGAGAAGGAGACTTGATAAGACAAGCAGTTACTGATAAGATGGATGCTTTTTTATCTGAACACCAATCATATTTTAATAAAATAACAGAAGATGGAAGAGAAATTAATATTGAAATAAGGAGATTTGATAGTTTTGAGTATTATTTTAATGATGATATAGAATTCAAAGGAAGAGAAATGGAACTTTCTGATCTAATAAGAGGTTTTGCAGGATCCATATCAAAGGATAGGAATTTCTCTTTTTCTTCGACTGAAAATCAAATAGATCTTAAATCTGTTAGAATTGATATGTTTGAAGAGATTGAAGATGTTTTTAGTGGTGAAACTATTTCACAACCATTAGATGCTGAAACATTTGCAAAAAAAATCTCAAGATTTATCAAAGATCAATTTGGATATGATTCTAAAGTATTACCCTTTGGTTTAGGTAAAGCAAGAATAACAGTAGGAGAAAAATAATAAACTATGAAACAAAATTTATTTACCACAATTATTTTATTTACCACCTTTTTTCTATGTAGAGGTCAAAATGAATATGAGAAAAGTGACGATGAATCTAGAATAGTTTTAAATACATTTATACCTGAGAATGTTCTGGAAAATACACCAAGTGCAAGAAAATTATTTATCACAAAACTTGGACAAATTACATCAAGAAATGGATTAGGTGGTTCCAACTCGAATCCCGAAAATAGATTCATTATTTCTGGTGATCTAAATATTTTAACTAAGGATGTTTTACCAACCGCTCCTCCAAAGTATGCCGTAACAATAGAAACTAATATTGCAGTTGGAGATGGGATTGATGGTATTGCTTTTTCCTCAGATTTTATTGAATTTAAAGGAATTGGTGAATCTGAAGATAAAGCTTTTTTATCAGCTATTAGAAAAATTAATCCAAGAAATAAACAAATACAAGAACTACTTGAAAATGGCAAGAAAAAAATTATTGAGTACTACAATACTCAATGTGATTTTATTCAAAAAGAAGCTAATACATTATCTGATTCAAGAAATTTTGATCAAGCAATTTATGTTTTATCTCAAGTTCCCAAAATAACAAAAGATTGTTATGACTCTTCAATGGATCTTGCTGTTGGAATAACTAAGAAAAAATTTGAATTTGAATGTCAAACTAATATTTCTAAAGCGAAGTCTTTAATATCAAATGGTATGTTTTCTGAAGCAACTACTCTTCTGGGCTTTTATACAAAAGACATGGAATGTTATAGTGATGTTTCCTTATTATTAGAAGAAATTAAAATTGGAATTTGTTCAAAATTTATTGGACAAGCAAGGGGTCATTGGTCAAACAGAAATTCCAAATCAGCAGCACAATCTCTATCGAATATCAATTCAAATTCTCCATGCTACGAAGAGAGTTTATCAATATCAAAGGAAATTTTAGGATACTTAGATGAAAAAGAAAAAAAAGAATGGGATTTAAATTATGAAAAATATAAAGATGATTTAGCTATCAAAAATAGGGAGTTAGACAACCAAGAATCAAGAATCAAAGCTGCTAGAGATATTGGTGTTGCATTTGGTGAAAATCAGCCAAAAAAAATCACATACAGCCCTATTATAAGATAATTTGATTCAGATTTTAGACAGTAGTTGAATGAAATTAAGATCGTTATTTCTAGTATTTACTTTGATATTCCTTTCTTGTAATCAAGAGAAACCTGAGATTGCAATTCTAGATACGCCGCAATTTAATATAGTTATTTCAGCCGCTGAAGGTGGAACTGTAAGTACTTCTGGAGGTAAATATGAAAACGGAACAAAAATTTCGGTTGTAGCTACTCCATCTCAAGAATATAATTTCAGTTCTTGGTCTGATGGTTCTACTGAAAACCCTAGAGAGATCACCGTTTCTTCCAATATTAATATTCAATCCATTTTCATCAAAAAAATATATGAACTAGTTGTTTCTATACAAGGAAATGGAACTTTTGAACAAAATATACTTGTATCTGGAAGTGTAGATAGAAGCTATAATTCGGGTACTAAACTCCAATTAAAAGCAGTCAATTCTGTGGACGGTTGGATATTTAATTCTTGGGAAGGGGACGTAGTTTCTGAGGATAGAACTATTGTCGTGGATATGAATAAGGCAATAAACCTTACTTTGAAATTTGATGAATATCCGATCTATACCATGATGGTAGAAGAATATGGAAATCCTGATTTAGGATTGGATATTTATTTGAATCGTTTAGATCCAAATGGAAGAGCTTGTGTGAATTGTCATATCGCCCCTAGTGGTTTTGATTTAGTTCACTTTGGTAAATCCAACCAGAGGTTACAAGACTCCATAGTCGTTTCAAGAGCATTACTTGATCATTCAAGTGGAATAGGACATATATCTTTAGAGGAATCGTTTCACGTTGCGGCGTATCTAAAAAAATTAGGTATTGAAGAAGGAATAACTCCAAATGATAATGACAATGTAATCCCTCTCCCTTATGGCAGGAGTTATAATGAGGTTTGGAATGGGTCTTCAGTACTAACTGTTGAACAAGTTAATCAATGGGATTTTAGAGGTGAAATCGAGATACCATTCGAATTTCCAAAATGGTTTGAAGGTGATGAAACCAATAATCTTATTGATGATAACTTAGACTTTATCCCTGAAATAGACCTAGTAAATGAAAAGGATATTGTGAAAGAAGCCTTTGAGGGATATTTAAATAATCCTAACAAACATACCCTAAAGGCATTACTAAAAAAGTCCCATGAAGCTCTTAGTGAAGGTGAACGTAATCCTGGAGAGCATGGATTTAATAACTTTAACAAGGCTTTTGATTATCAACGTTGGATGGCAACAGTATATTTTCAACACATACTTAGCTCGAATTCGGACTTGTCTTTTGGTGAGGAAATTGATGATGATATTTCAAACTTCTCTCTTATCGATCCGGTTTGGGATGTAGGTAATATAGCACGACGATCTGAAGACAATGGAACGCTTACTGGAAACGGTAATGAAATCCAGAATCGATTAGAAAATGAGGTAAAGTGGTTGTATTTAGGTTGGCTAGGTAACTTTGGTAAACGGAATTCATTTGAGACACAATATATTGGAAGTGCTCTGAGAGATTTTGGACACCCTAAACTTGGTGTTTTGGTTACACTAAAGAGTTTGATAAGTCGATCATCTAACTCACAACGTATGTATGATGATCTGTTCACTTTAACGTTTGTGAATACTCCTGAAACTTTGTTTCGTTCATTAGAGTTTGGCACTAACTATCTAATTAATGGGCTAGAGACAGAATATTCATTCTTCCTTTTAAAGAGTCAACACGATTTTACCCATGCCAGGAATGGAATTTTAAATACCATAAATTTTGTTGAAAGTTCTGATCAACTAACAACAGAAGAAAAGTCCGTTCTTAATTCAAAACTGGACATCCTTAAGGACCTAATGGAAACAATGGAGTTCTAAATTCTTGAACTATGAAGAATATTTTTTTATTATTACTCTTTCTTTTTAATATTAACTGTAAAACTGAAATTTCAAATAAAATTAATCCACCACAAGAAGTTGTAAACCTATTTGAGAACTACACTAAACTTTGGTCAGATGGGAATCTTGAATTAATATCAAATAATATTTATGACCAACCAATGTCTATCTACTCAAAAGACTCAATTCTCTATTTAAAGAGTAACGAAGATGTTAAAAGTTTTCTTTCAAAAACTTTTAAAAATTTGGAAGATAATAATTACGGTTTCTCGACAATTAACAAATGGGAAAGTTATAGAGAGGATAAGAATTATGTCATCATTGAAATGAACTATACAAGATTTTTAAAGGATAGTTCAATTATGGGTGAACGATTCAGAAAAGCTACTTATATTTTGAGAAAAACCGATGGAGGTCTTAAAATTAATTCTATGATACCACATACAATATTGGAACAATAAATTATTAATTAAAATAATTCAATTATTCACTCATCAAATTAGTTAAGTGTTGATTCCACTTTTTGGAAGCCTTTTTTCTAACCAAGTCAATTGGTCTTTATTTGACTTTATTGTCATGGGATTTTTGTTGGGATTGACAGGGCTAAGTATACATTTTATCATTGAGAAGATTAGGAATAAAACATTTAAAATAGTGACTATTATTTTTGATTTAATAATTTTTCTAATGATTTGGGTTGAGTTGGCAGTAGGAGTATTTGGAAGCCCGATTACGGGTAGTTAATTCATTAAAAGATTTAGTTGTGATGCAACTTTGAATATTAGGGGGATCTACTTATAATGATAAAACGGTTATACTTTCATAGTGTAACCGTTTTTTATTTTTATCTATTAGGTGTGTTTGAAATCTAATAAAGTATATATTTATATCCTAAATCTAAATCATGAAATCAATCATACTATTAGCATTTACATTATTTTCTATGAGTATTTTCTCTCAAACGAATGAATATGAAGTGTCTTCATATCTTGTGGAAGGATTCAAAGCACCAAACACCAATTATTTAGGTGAAGCATGGTTAAATCCATTGATTAGATCGGATGAGTCTTTATCCTATAACTTGACTAAGGCTACTTTTAAGGCTAATTCAACATTAAATTGGCATAAGCATACAGATCAACAGGTATTAATTATTGTATCAGGTAAAGGTTACTATCAAGAAAAAGGTAAGCAACCTATTGTTATTAAAGAAGGTGACGTATTAACGTGTACTGCCAATACTGAACATTGGCACGCTTCGTCAAAAGAACAAGATGTAACTTATTTAGCAATTTATAAAGGTGAGACTGAATGGACTGAGGTCCTAACTCAAGAGGCGTATGATAAAGTATCGGGACTTTTAGACAATAATTAAATAGTATTTTTAATTGAAAAAACCCTCAAGTTAATTCAGTAAAAAAAGAAGTTGTACTGCAACTTTGAATAAGAGGGGGAGGTTAATTAAAACCCCCTCAAATCATACCCCACAAACCTCCTTTTCAATTTATCACAAACTCTACCAGTAGTTCCACTTCCCATGAATGGGTCTAATACCAAATCTCCAATTTCAGAAGTTTGAAGTATTGGTAATGTGATTATTTCTTCAGGGAATGGTGCAGGGTGTTCTCCTTCAATATCTAACTTTTGATTTGCAACTGAGGTTCTAACAATATCCTCATTCCAATAATCTCCCATGTTTTTTCCTTTGATATTAGGAAGGTAAGGTGATACTGATTTTGAGTAATCTCCATTAACACTTCTATGTCGAGGTGGTAAAGAAGGTTTAGTCTTCTCAGAGAGTTTATTAGGTGTAGGATAATAATCATATTCCATGGATTTAACTAAATGAAATATAAACTCATAAGAAGGAGTTAGATTCGTTTTAGAAGAGGATGGTTTAGGATTGGTTTTAGACCAGATAATGGTGTTTCTAAGAATCCATCCTTGTTCTTGAAGTTTGATTACCACCCTATGAGGAACATTTTGAAGATTACCATTGTAAAAAGTGTCACCAAGATTTAAAAAGAAACTTCCCCTATTATTTAGAACTCTTTTACAATCTCTTAAATGTTCTGAGAGATTAATAACAAATTCCTCAGAAGTTTTCTCATTCCCTAATCCTTTTTCTTCTGAATAAGTTCTTTTATTCCAATAAGGAGGAGAAGTAAAAATAGTTTGTACTTCACCATCTTTAAGTTCAAACATATCATGTGAAGATTTCTGATAGAACCTCCAATTCGATTTTTGTTTTGAATCTGAATTTTCATTAATGGATGAACTTCTACTATCTCTTTCCTTTTCTTCTCTTTGAATTTGCAAGTAAGATTGATTAATCGTTAGTATTCCTTTATCCAATAATTCTATAAACTCTGGTCTATTTCTGTGGATATAAACCAATCTTTGAAGTTGAGAGGAAGATATTCCCATCTCACTTGAAATAATATCTCTTGAGGAACTTCTGTTAGATTTAACAGAAGTTAAATCCGTTCGTCTACCCTGTCCTTTTCGGTAAATCCTATCAAGTGTTAGATATTCATTAATAAGTTCCTTAAAACTCTTTATTCTTTGTTTATTGAAGTGAATTAAAAGTAATTCTTCATCCTCTTCTTGAACTTCTCTAACAATGACCTCAACCTTGTTCCAACCCAATCTTTTGATTGATTCAAATCTTCTATTTCCACTGATTACTTGATTAAAAGTATCTATAGTAAGGGGTTGAAGTAATCCTACTTCAGAAATACTTTTCATTAGTTCATCAATGGAAGATAAATCATAGATTTCTTTGTTCTTTGGATGGTGTTTGAGGGAGGAAACTTTGACTTTCATAAATTAAAAGTAGCAAAGTTTAAAATGGTAAGCAAGTAATCAAGAGGTTTCTTGTAACTGAGGAAATACTTTTTCTCAAAATGGGTGTCGAGGTGGTTTTTATCGGAAGGTCATTTTTTTACCAATTGATAATTCTACACTAACTTAGAAACCCTCTCCAAATAGATAGATTCTGGTATCAATCCCTTTTCAAATAATATTTTTAGTTTTTTGAGTTCAGATTCTAAATTTGAAGTTTCAAACTTTTCTTTAGTTTGAATTCCAGTTTCATTCAAGTCCATAGAGAACATTTTCTGTCCTTCTTTATCTAATTCCTTTTTGGTAGTGGAAAAGTATTTTCTAAACACTCTTTCTGTTGTATGACCTGACATTGACATGAGTACGTGGGTAGGTATATTGTTTTCAACTCCTTCTCTTATGAATGTTCTTCTCATGATGTGAGTTGATAAGAATTTATGAAGAGGTTTTCTAATATCACTACCTTCAACTACTTTACCATCAATAGTGAATTTTGGTTTTGAGATTAGTCTTTTTAGTCCAACTATTCTACCAATATCTTTTAATGATTTGTTCATTAACTCATTGTATAGAGGTTTTCCTTTCATTGTTCTTGGGAAAAGAAAGTCTTCTCTTTTTTTATTCCTAGAGTATTTCTTCCAGATTTCAAATGTTAAGTTATTAATTGGTACACTTACTTTTTTACTAGTTCTACTTTTCTCCATTCTAAAAACAAAGAATCCTTTAGTCCTGTCCTCAGAGAATTGATAGTTATCCAATTTGAGGTTTACAATGTCCCCAAATCTACATCCAACACCACACCCAAAAATTAAAATATCTCTGTACACTTCCATATCAGTATACCTGATTACCTCACCATTCTTGTTGTAATCGTTTATATATGTTTTTGTATAGTCAGTATGGTTTCTTGATTGATAATTGAAAGAATTGAACCTAAATAACTTTAAAACTTCATCACGTTCTAAACTTATCACGTCTCTGTCATTATCATGAGAGAAACTTATTATTTTAAAGGAGAGGTCTGTGTAACCAGAATCTTTACTCCAATTAAATAGAGAACTCAAAACGGTAAATCTTTTTCTTATGGTAGAGGGTTGTTCTCCTTTGTCATTTAAAAAGTTTAGAAAATTGTTTTGAAATTCAGTATCAATATCGTTGATGGTTATTTGATAGTTTACTTCCTTTTGGTATTCTGAAACAAAATTTGAAATCTGTTTTAAATTACTTTTTACAGTTTTCTTGTATCCGTGTCTTAGAGTAGATTTTTCATCTAAACTCTTTAGGTATTCCTCAATTATAAAGAGAAAGTTTAACTGTTTAAATGATTTCTTCTCCTTTACTTTAAAATTAGATTTGAGGTATGATTTTACAAGGTCAGTAGAAGGTATTTCATAATTGTGATTAATCTTATAGATAATGTCCTCTACCTCTTTAATTTTCTGTCTAATCAATAAGTTCTTTTGAATTGAGTCAGGATCTGTTTTCTTGATTATTTCCTTAGAATGGGTTTTCTCCCAGTTAAAATTCCAATCTTTAAATTTTGTTTTAACTCCAGTACTTGTTTTTATTTTCTTTTTATTAAAGTAGTAAAATAGGCATACACCCAATACATCTTCTTTGTTGTAGTCTTCTTTTTTCTTTTGGTATGATAGGGAAATATGAATACTCATGGTACCTAAAGATAGTTAAATAATTAAATATTTTGTACCTTATATGTCACCTTTTTGAAGTAAAAAATCCTAACTTATTGAAATTCAATTAGTTAGGATTGTTAAAAGTGACCTCGACAGGATTCAAACCTGTAACCTTCTGAGCCGTAATCAGATGCGCTATTCAGTTGCGCCACGAGGCCGTTGTTGTCCCTTGTTGGGGGTGCAAATATAATTCTTTTTGGGCTTGTGCCAAATACTTGTGTGAAATACTTACAAGAAATCTGTAGCGGTAGGATCTGAGCAAAACCCTGTAGGGGTATGGTTGCTTTATTTATTATCTAAGGCTCGGGTGGTTACGTAATAACGCCAACCTACTAAAGCCAACTGCCATTTTTTAGCATTGGCTAAGTCCAGTCTTTTTTTTGTCAAAGAGGGGAGTAGTAATTTGTTGAGCTGGGCGAGAATTTTAAACATGAATTTTATGGGTTTAAGAAACACCTGTTTCTAACGTACAATAACAAATATACATTATTTGTAACTGTAGCGTTCAGCGTGGTTTGCTGTTTTTTTTTTAATACTTTAGGAGGGGCTTTGTTATATTTGCTCCAAATTAAGAATATGTTAGACGCTTTGTATATTTTTTTGGGTTTAGTGGCATTAATATTCGGTGGAAACTGGTTGCTAAAAGCAGCTGTAGCACTGTCCTTGAGGTTGCAAATTCCTAAAATTGTCATTGGAATGACTGTAGTGTCTTTTGCCACTTCTGCTCCAGAACTTATTGTGAGTATAAAGGCGGCGTTAGAAGGCTTTCCAGATTTGTCTTTAGGAAATATCATTGGGTCTAATATTGCCAATCTTGGTCTGGTGCTTGGAATAACTTTGTTGCTTGGTACCATTGAGGTAACCAAGAGTTTTTACAAAACAGATTGGCCGGTCATGTTTTTAGCCTCCCTGATATTCTTTGCTTTTCTTTATATAGATGGTCAACTGGTTTTCTGGGAAGGTCTTGTAATGTTTTCCATGTTATTGGTCTTTTTATGGTATTTACTGCGTTTTCAAGAGCATGCTGTAGTAGACGAATTGCCTGAAGATGACGTTCCTTTGCCTTTGCACAAAACCCTTATGTACCTAGTTTTGGGTGGTTTGGGCCTATGGGGTGGTTCAGAATTACTCATTTCTGGAGCCGTAGGATTGGCCACATTTTTTGGTGTTTCTGAGCGTGTTATTGGTATTACTATTGTCTCTGTGGGTACTAGTGTACCAGAATTGGCGGCCTCTGTTATTGCGGTATTGAAGAAGGAGAAGGCTATTTCTCTTGGAAACTTACTGGGGTCTAATATCTTTAATATTTTTGCTGTTTTGGGCATTACAGCCATGATTACCCCAATAAAAGTAATGGATCAGGCACTTTTGGAATCTGACATTTATTGGATGCTGGGTTTAGCGTTTATAGTACTTCCCTTAGTTTTTGTGCCTAGTAAAATGAGATTGGGTTGGAGGGACGGCCTTATTTTACTCGCTGCTTATGCAGCTTTTATTTACGTGACTATTTCTTAGGGAACAAAAAAAAAGGCATCCGCTTTAGCGAACACCTTTTAAGTAATAAGTGTAAGTATGTTTTTAAGAAATATTGGCAGACTTTACAGTCTTTACAATACGTCCGGCAATTTTATATGGGTCTCCGTTAGACGCTGGTCTTCTGTCTTCCAACCAACCTTTCCATCCTTTTTCTACAGTGATAATAGGAATTCTAATAGAAGCCCCACGATCAGAAACGCCGTAGCTAAAGTCTTTGATAGAAGCGGTTTCGTGTAAACCGGTCAAACGTTGGTCGTTAAACTCACCGTATACTTCAATGTGTTCTTTAACAACTGGTCTAAATGCTTCACATATTTTCTCATAAGTTTCTTTAGAACCACAAGTTCTAAGGACTGTATTAGAGAAGTTTGCGTGCATACCAGAACCATTCCAGTCTCCTTTTACAGGTTTTGGGTGGTATTCAATATAGTATCCGTATTTTTCTGTCAATCTGTCTAATAAGTAACGTGATACCCAGATTTCATCTCCAGCCTTTTTGGCGCCTTTGGCAAACAATTGGAATTCCCATTGCCCGCTAGCTACTTCTTGGTTTATACCTTCAAAGTTTAATCCAGCGTCAATACACAAGTTAGCGTGCTCTTCTACAAAGCTTCTTCCATGGGTATTTTTCCCGCCAACAGAACAGTAATACATACCCTGTGGCCCAGGGTAACCTCCCACTGGAAATCCTAAAGGCAATTGGGTATTCTTGTCCATGATAAAATATTCTTGTTCGAAACCGAACCAGAAATCATTGTCGTCGTCATCTATTGTAGCTCTTGCATTAGAAAGGTGTGGTGTACCGTCTGCATTTAAAACTTCTGTCATGACTAAATAACCATCTCTTCTTGCTGGATCTGGATAAATAGCTACTGGCTTTAATAAACAATCAGAAGAACCTCCTTCAGCTTGTTTCGTAGAACTTCCGTCAAAAGACCATATTGGACAGTCTTCTAACTTTCCAGAGAAGTTTTCTTCTACTTTTGTTTTACTTCTTAAGTTGGCTGTTGGTTCATAACCATCTAACCAAAGGTATTCTAATTTAGATTTGCTCATGAGTTGATTGTTTAAGTTTAACGACCCTATAAAATTATAATATTTTGACATAGCCACAGAAAAAGATGGGGTGTTTTATTAAAAAGTTATTAAAAATTTCTGACCCCTATGTTTTTTAGGGGGTAAATTGCAAATACTATATTTATTTGGTTTTATTTTGCAGTATTGATAATTGACTATTTATGAAAACAGATTTCTCCCAACTTAGATTTAATGCTTTAGCGCAAAGTTCACAGCAAATGTCTGTGCCTGTGAGCGAACCCAATAGAAGGTCTTCCCTTTTTGGGAGCCATGTTTTTAATGACTATAAGATGCTACAATACCTCACAAAGGATGCTATTGGTGCTGTTAGAGATGCAATCACTTCAGGCAGTAAGATTGACAGAAAATTAGCAGATCAGGTGGCTGAGGGTATGAAAACATGGGCCATAGAAATGGGGGCAACGCATTATACCCATTGGTTTCAGCCTTTAACAGGTGCAACCGCAGAAAAACACGACGCTTTTTTTGATATTCAAGATGGCCAAGCCTTAGAAATCTTTGGTGGGGCTCAATTGGTGCAGCAAGAACCAGACGCCTCTAGTTTTCCAAGTGGAGGTATTAGAAATACCTTTGAGGCAAGGGGTTACACTGCTTGGGATCCTAGTTCTCCAGCTTTTGTTTATGGGACTACACTTTGTATACCCACTATTTTTGTTTCTTATACAGGAGAAGCATTGGACAATAAAGCACCTTTACTTAGGGCTTTAAATGCTGTAGATGAAGCAGCTACCGCTGTAGCTAAATATTTTGACAAAACTGTTACAAAGGTAAACGCAACCTTAGGGTGGGAGCAAGAGTATTTCTTAATTGACAAATCGTTGGCTACGGCCAGAATAGACATTACGCTTACAGGAAGGACGCTATTGGGCCATACGGCTGCCAAAGGACAGCAATTAGAAGACCACTACTTTGGTGTTATTCCCTCTAGGGTTATTGGGTTTATGAGTGAGCTGGAGAAGGAGTGTATGGTTTTGGGAATTCCAGTAAAAACTAGACACAATGAGGTGGCACCAAACCAATTTGAATTGGCGCCAGTTTTTGAAGAAGCCAATTTAGCGGTAGACCATAACCTTCTTTTAATGGATGTCATGGATAAGGTTGCAGACAAGCACCATTTAAAAGTGTTGTTTCACGAAAAACCTTTTGCAGGAATAAATGGCTCTGGAAAACACAACAATTGGTCACTTGCTACAGATACGGGTATTAATTTATTGAGCCCAGGTTCTACGCCAATGAAGAATTTACAGTTTCTGACCTTTTTTATTAATACCATTAAAGCAGTAGACACATATGAATCGTTGTTAAGGTCTTCTATTGCTTCTGCTAGTAATGACCACAGATTAGGTGCCAATGAAGCGCCACCTGCTATTTTTTCTATATTTATTGGGAAACAACTCTCTGCAGTTTTAGATGAATTAGAAGGGGTGTCTTTGGGTAAATTATCACCAGAAGAAAAAACAGAACTCAAGCTCAATGTAGTGGGTAAAATTCCTGAAATACTCATGGATAATACGGACCGCAACAGGACTTCTCCCTTTGCCTTTACGGGCAATAAATTTGAGATGAGGGGGGTGGGGTCAAAAACCAACTGCGCTAAGCCTATGACGGTCTTAAACACTGCTGTAGCCCAACAATTGCAGTTGTTTAAAAAAGAAGTAGACAGCTTAATAGACCAAAAAGGGCTCAAGAAAGATGAGGCCATATTCAATGTATTAAGGGAGTATATAAAATCTTCTAAGCGCATTCGTTTTGAGGGAGATGGGTACAGTGAGGCTTGGGAGCAAGAAGCGGCAAAAAGAAAACTCAGTAATCTCAAGACCACACCAGAGGCAGTTGCTGTAATGAGTGAAAAATCCAATGTGACTTTGTTTGATCAGATGGGTGTGTTAAGTCCTATTGAATTAAAGGCCAGACAAGAAGTGGAGTGGGAAGCTTATGTGATGCATACCCAAATTGAAGGTAGGGTGTATGAGGAGTTGGTGTACAGTCAGATTTTACCGTCTGCCGTAGGCTATATGAATGTGTTGCTAGAGAATCTAAGTAAAATGAATGCGGTAATGGAGCAGGTGACTGCCTTAAAAGAGAGCGCTCAAGGACAGCTGTTTTCTGAAATTAATAATTATGTGCAGGACTTAAAAATAAGTGTAGACAATATGACTCAGGCCAGAAAAGCAGCCAATAAATTAGCTAGTTCAAGCGACAGGGCTCACGCCTATGCTTTTGAGGTAAAACCTTTGTTTGAAGTCATTAGATCTAATTCAGATCAGTTAGAAAAACTCATGAGTGACAGCCACTGGCCGCTATTAAAATACAGAGAACTCTTGCAAATTAGATAGTCTTCTTTAAGATTGTTTGTTATTGAGGATAAGTTTTGGGAATATTATGCTACAATAGCTTGAACTTTTTAAGGATTCCCTTATTTTTGCACAAAACACGAATGAATGGATTCAAATCAACAGGGAAGGTATAGTCAAAGAGGTGTTTCAGCAGCAAAGGAAGACGTGCATAATGCTATAAAGAATATAGATAAAGGGCTGTTCCCTAAGGCTTTTTGTAAAATTGTACCTGACCACCTTACTGGAGATTTAGACTATTGTTTGGTCATGCATGCAGATGGAGCAGGAACTAAATCTTCCTTGGCCTATATGTACTGGAAACAAACTGGAGACCTTTCGGTTTGGAAGGGCATTGCTCAGGATGCGTTGATTATGAACATAGATGACCTTATTTGTGTAGGCGCCACGGACCATATTATGTTGTCTTCTACCATTGGTAGGAATAAAAATTTAATTCCCGCTGAGGTGCTTTCTGCCATTATTAATGGCACGGAGGAACTCATAGAAGACCTTTCAAAACACGGTATTATTATTCATAGTACTGGCGGTGAAACCGCCGATGTTGGCGATCTAGTACGTACCATCATTGTAGATTCTACCGTAACGGCGCGTTTACCAAGAAAAAACGTCATAGACAACGCTAATATTAAAGCAGGAGATGTTATTGTAGGTTTGTCTTCTTCAGGACAAGCTACCTATGAGACCGAGTACAACGGAGGAATGGGAAGTAATGGACTAACTTCTGCACGTCATGATGTTTTTGGTCAAGATTTGGCAAAAAAATTCCCTGAAAGTTTTGATCCTGCTGTTCCTGGTGAGTTGGTTTATTCGGGTGCACTAGGACTCACAGATTCAGTGGAAGGAAGTCCAGTAAATGCTGGTAAGTTGGTACTTTCACCAACAAGAACTTATGCGCCAATTGTAAAGAAAATATTGAGTAAATACAATGCAGAGGACATTCATGGAATGGTACATTGTAGTGGTGGTGCTCAAACAAAAATCTTACATTTTGTAGAAGGCCTTCATATTATTAAAGACAATATGTTTGAAGTGCCTGTGCTTTTTAAAATGATTCAGGAACAATCCAAAACACCTTGGAGAGAGATGTACGAAGTTTTTAACTGCGGTCATAGATTGGAGTTGTATGTAAACCCAGCAGTAGCAGAAGATTTAATCGCTATTTCTGCTTCTTTTGGTGTAGCCGCTCAAATCATTGGAAGGGTAACGGACAGTGAGATTAAAAAACTAACTATAGAGAGTTCTTACGGAACTTTTGAATATTAAGAAGGTCAATTTATTGTACCTTTACTTGAATAACTAGCTCAAATTTATGTTAGAAAAATTACATGTTGTAAAACAGCGTTTTGACGAAGTATCAGACTTGATTATCCAGCCAGATATCATTCAAGATCAAAAGCGTTATGTTCAGCTCAACAAAGAATACAAGGACCTAAAATCACTCATGGACAAAAGAGAATTATACATCTCTTTTACCAATAATATTGAAGAGTCTCAGGAGATTATTGATGATGGTTCAGATGCTGAAATGGTAGAAATGGCCAAAATGCAGTTAGATGAAGCCAAAGCTGCACTACCCGCTTTGGAAGAAGAAATTAAGTTTTTGCTCATCCCAAAAGAACCAGAAGACGCCAAGAATGTTGTGGTGGAGATTCGCGCTGGTACTGGAGGAGATGAAGCCAGTATTTTTGCTGGAGATCTTTTTAGAATGTACACCAAATACTGTGAGTCTAGAGGATGGAAAACCAATGTGATTGACTTAAGTGAAGGGACTTCCGGAGGGTATAAAGAGATACAGTTCGAGGTTAATGGAGAAGATGTATATGGAACACTAAAATTTGAAGCAGGTGTTCACCGGGTTCAAAGGGTACCTCAAACAGAGACACAAGGTAGGGTCCATACGAGTGCTGCTACTGTTATGGTGCTTCCTGAAGCAGAGGAATTTGACGTTCAAATAGATCCAAAGGATGTGAGAATAGATTTCTTTTGTTCCTCAGGACCAGGAGGACAATCTGTAAACACGACTTATTCTGCCGTCAGGTTAACACACCTTCCAACTGGTTTGGTGGCACAGTGTCAAGACCAAAAATCCCAACACAAAAATAAAGACAAAGCCTTTGTAGTGCTTAGGTCTAGGCTATACGATATGGAATTGGCTAAAAAGCAAGAAGCAGACGCAGCCAAAAGAAATTCTCAAGTAAGTTCAGGAGATAGGTCTGCAAAAATTAGAACCTACAACTACCCTCAAGGTAGGGTCACAGACCACCGTATAGGACTAACCTTGTATGACTTACAGAATATTGTAAATGGAGACATTCAAAAGATTTTGAGTGAGTTAATGCTTGTAGACAATACAGAGAAATTGAAAGAAGCTTCAGAGATTTTTTAGTCTCACAGCTTTAAAGCCATAATCTGGTGTAGTACCAGTGAAAAAATTAATCATGACGCTTCCTTTCTTAATAAATCAGATTGAAAAAAAATCATCTTTCCTTTGCGTGGGACTAGATGTAGATTTAGATAAAATCCCAGCCCACCTTTTAAAAGAAGCGGACCCTATATTTGCTTTTAATAAAGCCATTATAGACGCCACCCATTCTTATGCGGTAGCTTATAAGCCCAATATGGCTTTTTATGAAGCCTATGGCGTTAAGGGATGGTTGGCATTAGAAAAGACCATTCAATATTTGAATCAAAATTATCCAGAGCTCTTTACTATCGCAGACGCTAAAAGAGGTGATATTGGTAATACAGCTAGTAGGTATGCCAAAGCTTTTTTTGAAGATTTAGGATTTAATTCCATTACGGTAGCACCATATATGGGTAAGGATTCGGTAGAGCCTTTTTTAGCTTTTGAAGACAAATTCACTATTTTATTAGGACTTACCTCAAATCCAGGTGCTGCAGATTTTGAAATGTTGCCTATGGCTAATGGCAAATATTTGTATGAAACAGTGATTGAAACAGCCGCCCAATATAAAAACGCCCACCAATTAATGTATGTGGTTGGGGCTACACAGGCCAATGCTATAAAAGACATTAGGGCTTTGGTTCCAGATAGTTTTCTGTTGGTTCCGGGTGTGGGTGCTCAAGGAGGCAGTTTAGCAGAAGTTTGCTCAGAAGGTCTTAATGACCAAGTAGGTTTATTGGTGAATTCCTCTAGGGGTATTATATACGCTTCTTCAGGAGAAGATTTTGCTTTGGCAGCAGCAGGACAGGCTGCTCTTTTGCAGGCTGAGATGGCAACTATTTTAAGTCAAAAGAAAAATTAATTCCCTAATTTAGGGGAATACTTGCCAAACCATTGGCTAAAACCATTTTATTGATCTCATAAATTCCCTCGTATTGATTCATTACAATTGTTACAGAAATCCAGAAGCCCAAGAGTGGGTTACTTTTGTTCATGGTGCTGGAGGGAGTTCTTCTATTTGGTTTAAACAATTAAAAGCTTTTAGAAAGATTTATAACGTGCTTCTTCTAGATCTAAGAGGGCACGGAGATTCTAAAATGCCCTTGAAACAAGCTTTTGATAAAAAGTATACTTTTAACGCCATTACCCAGGATATTATTGAAGTTTTGGATTATGAAAAGATTGAAAAATCACACTTTATAGGTATTTCACTGGGGACTATATTGATTAGAAATCTTGCTGAAAAAAAGCCAGAACGCGTGCTGAGTATGATTATGGGTGGGGCTATTTTAAAACTTAATTTTAGGTCACAAGTGCTTATGCGTTTGGGGGTGATGTTTAAGTCTGTAGTGCCTTATTTGTGGTTGTACTCTTTTTTTGCTTTTGTGATTATGCCCAATAAAAACCATAGAGAATCCAGAACACTTTTTGTTAGAGAAGCTAAAAAACTGTATCAGAAAGAGTTTATAAAGTGGTTTAAGCTCACTGCAGAAATAAACCCTTTGCTTCGTTTTTTTAGAAATGTTGAGGTGAAGATCCCTACACTTTATGTCATGGGCGCAGAAGACTATTTGTTTTTGCCTTCTGTAAGAAAAATGACTGAGACACATTTGTCAGCATCTTTATTTGTGGTAGAATCTTGTGGTCATGTAGTGAATGTAGAGCAGCCAGAAGTCTTTAATACAGCGGTAATTTCTTATTTAGGAAAGCTCTAGTTTCATTTCTAATAGAACCAGTGTTTCTATCGCATTAATTTTTTAAACCTATTGTCAGCCT
>Ga0102902_1000236_pt1 | contig 22479 bp, 21 predicted proteins | sample Colrivmet1555B02_FD_78458 | JGI IMG/M metagenome (GOLD analysis project Ga0102902, IMG submission 78458) | Estuarine microbial communities from the Columbia River estuary - metaG 1555B-02 | ecosystem: Environmental > Aquatic > Marine > Intertidal zone > Estuary | place: USA: Columbia River... | reverse complement strand
CTGGTACGTGCGGGGTCGGAGGCACTGGGTTTCATGATTTGCAAATTACAACATACCCGGGGGCGGAGTTCGTACAATACCCGCATGTTAGACGAGCGGTCAAAATTGTTACTGAAGTCGTTGGTTGAACGTTACATTGCGGACGGTCAGCCGGTCGGATCGCGAACGCTTTCCAAGGCCAACGGCTTGGATCTGTCGCCTGCCACGATCCGCAACGTCATGAGCGACCTGGAGGAACTTGGCTTGGTCACCAGTCCGCACACCTCCTCGGGCCGCGTACCGACCTCCAAGGGCTATCGCCTGTTTGTCGACACCATGCTTAAGGTCGACCCCGACAGCCTGGACCTGCCCGCCGGCTTACCCAAAGAATTTAGCGCTGATCAGCCCGTAAAGGTCCTTAATAGTGCCGCACAGTTGTTATCTAACTTGTCGCAGTTTGTCGGGGTTGTGGTCGTACCCAAGCGCAATTCGGTTTTCCGTCATATTGAGTTTTTATCGCTGTCTGAACGGCGGGTGCTCATCATCATCGTGTCGCCCGATGGCGACGTACAAAACCGGGTGATCCACACCGCCGTCAATTACGCTCAAAGTGAGTTGGTTGAAGCGGCCAATTTTCTGAACGCCAACTACGCTGGACTCACGATGGAAGAGGTCCGGTTGCGCCTGCGCCGAGAGGTTGACTCGTTGCGGCGCGAAATTGGGCAGTTGATGCAAGCCGCCGTGGCCGCCAGTGAGGACTCTGGTGCCGACCAAGCCGATGTTGTGATCTCCGGCGAGCGGAACCTGTTGTCGGTCAGCGAATTTTCTGCCGACCTCAATAACCTGCGCCGCATGTACGACCTGTTTGAGCAGAAGGCCCAGTTGATGCAATTGCTGGACGGCTCCGACCGCGCAGATGGGTTACGCATTTTCATCGGGGGCGAGAGCGAACGCATGCCTTATGAGGATGTCTCGGTCGTATCAGCAACCTACGAAGTAGATGGCAAAGTGCTCGGCACGCTGGGGGTCATTGGGCCGCAACGCATGCAATACGACCGCATGATCCAAGTGGTTGACATCACCGCCAAGATGGTTGGGCTGGCCTTGAGTCAAGGTAAGTCATAAACGGATTTACCCCACTCGGCTGGCCATGCCTTATGCGCGACGGGCACCAATCAAAATACCAGCTGTCACCAAACCCAATCCCATGAGGGTGTTCGTTGACAAGACCTCACCCAAGACCAGCGCAGCCCCCATCGCCGATAAGCCTGGCACCACCGCTGTAAGCATCGTCGTGCGAATGGGACCGAAGTAACGAATCATGAGATTGAACCCGATCCCCGCAAGAACCACCGTTCCGACGCCTTGGTAAACCGCTTGAAAAACCACCTCAAGCCCGGGTGCCGTCAGCAGATGACTCTCGATCAAACCCGCTGATGCCAATCCAGCGTAAACCGGCAAGTAGGTGAAAACCGAAAAAACGGTTACTGCGATCGTCGTGTGTACCGGATCCAACCCCTGTCGGCGCACGAAAACGCCATAGGCTGCCCAGCATGAGGCTGCGCTCATGAACAGCAAATCGCCCATCCATACATCACCACCTTCAAATGCCTTCAATAAGCTAGCGCCGCCAACGGACACACCACCGCCCAGAATACAGAGCAAGCCAATCCCACGGGTTCGGGTGATTTTTTCCTTCAACACCAAGATGGCAAGGATGGTCGTCCAAAGTGGCAAGCTGCCCGGCAGCAGCACCGAGGCATGCGCCGCCGGCGCGAAAAAGAAACCGCTGTGAGCCAGCGAAGCGTAAAGCACCGAGCCGAGCAGGCCGGTAAACACCGTTGAGCGCCAACTCAGGGGCGACAAACCCAATAAGCTCACCGAAGGCATCTTCCGGCGTCGCATCGCCCACCAAGCCCAAGGCAGCAGCACAAAACCAGCACCCAAAATCCGCAGAAACACAATGTCAAGTGGCGTGAGGTTGTGCGCAACCGACGCTCGGGCGATGACAATGAAAGACGTCCAAATCGTGATCGTGGTTGCCGCGGCAAGCCAGCCAACGGTTTTGGGTGTGAATGTCATGGCCGCGATCATACGTGCTTGGCGCGCCATAGCCTGTCGCTTGGATTGGGGCCCACACCCAGGTGGTTAAAGCCTCTTATGGATTCAAGTTGAGGGTGTTCACCAGCGGGGCGTTCATTCGTAATGGACGGTATTTCCCCGATGCCCACTCGTTCGCCATATCGCGGTATGTGTAACTGAACACGTTACCGCTCTGCCCCGTGGGGTAGATGAAGCGTGATTGCTCGAGGTCGCCGAGGTCGAAAATTGTGCGCAGAGAGGGTGCGTTGCGGTTTGCGAATAGCGGGTTTGATGCCACGTAATAACTGCCCACATTAACCGTGTAGAGGTCGCCGCCGCTGGGTACACGCACGTCGAACAGGTTGCGAAGTATCGGCAAATTTCCGAATGGCTTGTGACTGTTCGTCGCCATATGAATCTCACCCCATAGCCAATCGCTTGGCCGACCACCATGCGCTTTTTCGAGTGCATCCAAGGTGTCTTCCCATGCGGCTTGCATCAGTTCTTTACAGCCCGCCTGCCCACACCAATTGCTGTTTTGAGTTTGTAAGATGCCCATCAAACCAATCTGAAACTGCTGACGTTTTTGATACAAACGGTCGAATAGATCATCTCCAATTTTGGGTTTCAAAACGCGTTGCGCGAGCGCATGCACCCAATGGTTGAGCAGGGAGGGGGCCGCTTGGTCGATCGACATACGACCGTCAAACTGGTTGACTAAACCCATTGCCTCCTCGTGCAAAAGATGTTGGCTTTCAACCCGTTTGAGTAACGGCAGCCAATCAAGTGCAGCCAATGAGAGCACATCATTTTGCATCGCCTCCATGGTTTTCATCGTGTGTTGGTCGCCAATCTCCGCAACCATTTGGCTGATGCGATTCATGCGATAAGGGGGAGTCCAGTCGCCTGTCATGAAGTGCGGGTAACTGCTGTCATGAATCCGCTGGTTGGCGGTGCCAATCCAGCCTTGGGTGTCGCCGCTGTCTTGTGGGTTTTCCTCAAATGGTAGCCATGATGCCCATTCAAATCGCTTCTCCCAACCCAGTGCGGGTACCACGCCCTTTAGTTCGTTATCTGCGCGGCGCACTGGTGCTCGCCCGATCGCGTGGTAGGCGATATTGCCATCCACATCGGCCATTACCGCGTTTTGCATGGGGGAGTGGTAGTAGCTTAAATAGCGCTTCAGTTCATCCACAGAGCGTGCGCGGTTACTCATTAAGCCCGCATGTACGGTTTGGTTATCTGCGTCCGTGGCACTCCACCGTAATGAGATAGCGAAGCGCTGGTTGTTTAACCAAGGCATATTTCCAACATCACTAATGACGGGGCCGTGCCGGCTGGTTCGCACCGCGAACATCACATCCTCCTGACCCTTCACGGCAATACGCTCTTGCATGATCGAGAAGGATTCCCAGACAGGTTGGCCCGCATTGTCGGTCCCTACGCGGTAGCGATCCGGTTGATCGGAGTGTATGGCCTCTACATAAAGATCTTGAACGTCAGGGTTCGTATTGGTAAAGCCCCATGCGACTTTGTCGGTTCTACCGAGCACCACAAACGGAAGGCCTGGCAGCGTTGCGCCCATCGCGTTCACGTTAGGTGAACCGTCGGTTGGCGTCGTTTGGATGTGCGCGAAATACCAGCTGGAGGGTGCACCAAGACTCAGATGGGGGTCGTTTGCTAATAGAGGTGCCCCCGAGCTGGTTCGTTTTCCGGACATAACCCAGTTGTTAGATCCCACGCCTTCAACTTGCCCGAGCCGATCAAACCAAGCCGCAGTCGCTGCGCCCATTTGTCTTTGCCAGTTGCTTAAGGCGATCCAGTCGGTGCGTTGTACGCGCAGTGGGTCTGACGCTTGGCTGAGCGATCCAGTCGATGCGTTATAGAGGCCGAGCTCTCGGTAGATCTTTGCGAAGTCTGTCTTTGTGGCGGGTGGATCGCCCGGGTATGGGGGCACGAGTTGCCATATTTCTTCGGTATCCAAGCGCGCTGCGAGTTGCATACGCAGCAACTCTTTGCCCCAATTACCACCCAAGTCAAGGGCCATAACAAGACCCCAACCCACGCTGTCTTCAGGGGTCCACCATGTACCTTCACGTGCCAATGTGCTGGGGTCTTCACCCAAAATGGCGAACTCGGGGGTTAGCCATTGGGCCTCATCTGCGAAAAATGCATTCACGCCTTTGGCATAGGCGATGAGTGCGTTTTGCGTTTCTTCAGGCAGGCCATCAAACTGTTTTTTGGCGGCCCGGTATAGCCCGAGGGTACGCAGTGTTTTGTCGGTGATTAGGGTGGCTGGGCCCAAGCGCTCGGATAAAGTGCCGCGCACAACGCGCCGGTTGAACGCCAGTTGCCAACCTCGCTCACTCGCGTGAAGCCAGCCCATGGCAAACCAAGCGTCGTGTTCACTTTCTGCCTTGACGTGTGGCAGTGTTGCGTCGTCTCGGCCGATGATCACAGAGGCGTCCAGACCGGGTACTGTCAATTGCCCCGACTCCGGAACCCGAGACTGCATCGCCCACATCAGAGCTGTGACAGCAATGACAACCAATAGCGTGACAGGTATCGCCCACAGTAATGTGAAAAGACGCCTTAAGGTGCGCCAGCGAGGCGAGGTGGGAGTAACTGTATTCGCCATCGATGCGTTAGGCGCCGCTAAATGCGCGTCTGCTGTTCAGCCGCCGATGGGGGGCGGAGCATGATGAATTTAGACTCAGGCCCCAAATTGAAGTAGTCTCCCGGGCCACCGCCGCGTAAAACGTGGCCTGCGTTTGCAGTGTCGTAAACGCCATCTACCAGCAGAGCGGAGTCAATATGAACGCCCACGACTTGACCGAGTACCAACCAGGTTTCCAGCGCGTCACCGTCCATGGTGTTGAGCTGGACAATTTGGCTGACCTTGCATTCAAAGTTCACGCGGCTTTCTTTCACCCGCGGTGCTTTGACGATGGTTGACGCGGCCGGTGTCAATCCACCAAGCTCAAACTCACTGACGCCCAAGGGCACCACGGCGCAGGTCTCATTCATGGCGCTGGCAAGATCAGATGTGACCAAGTTCCAGACAAATTCGCCTGTGGCACGCGCGTTATGTAGGCTGTCTTTTGCACCAATGCTTGTGAAGCCCACAAGGGGTGGGGTGTAGTTAAACGCGGTAAAAAAGCTGTAAGGCGCTAAATTAAGCTGCCCTTGCTCGTTGCACGTAGACACCCAGCCGATGGGGCGGGGTGCCACGATCGCGTTGAAGGGGTCGTGGGGTAGGCCGTGGCCCTCTTTAGGCTGGTAAAAATAGGTACTCATGAGGCGTATCTTACCGAAATGACGGTTTTATGTAAGCGCCTTCATTGATGATGGACACGCCATGGCCAAGCCACATTACTACGTTTATGTTGTCCTGTTAAACCTGCTGGTGCGTAAGCATGCCAAGTTTTTGCGGGCCAATACAGCCTACAGCGAGGGCTTGCCGTGCGTGTATGTCGGCATGACGGGGCTGGACCCTGACACGCGTTTTGACAAACACAAAGCCGGTATCAAAGCGAATCGGCACGTCCGCGATTACGGGGAACGCTTGATGCCCGAGTTGGTTGACGACTTGCGCCAACCCATGACCTATGACGATGCGGCGTACCTCGAGGTAGACGTTGCTATCCGGCTGCGCGCCCAGGGCTTTGGCGTGTGGCAGGGCTGATGTTGCGGGAGCGCGAAATACGTCCCCCAAGGGCGTCCAAATCCTCACCGTGATCACGGTGGCAATCACCCGCTGGCACCACGATACAATCACACTCGCGTGGGACGTTAGCTCAGTTGGTTAGAGCAGAGGACTCATAATCCTTTGGTCCACGGTTCAAGTCCGTGACGTCCCACCATTTAATTCAACGACTTACGAGCCTCCAGTGTTAAAACTGGGGGCTTTTGTCTTTGTGCGTGGCGAGTAGGGGCAGCAGTCGCTGAACGCCTTTGGGCTTTACGCAGCTTGGGCGGATCCCCTAACGTAATTTGCGCTAAAAAATTGGCTTGACATTTTCTGTCCTAACGTCTTCACTCAGCAGCGGGAGCATAGCACTCTCAATTTTGCGGCCTTCGTCATGGTTGTGATCGGAAAGACTCAATGAAAAAATTTTTTGTAGCGGGTGCTTTACTCATCGCCTCCACGGTTTGTCAAGCGCAGGACTCTTCTGGTTGTCAAGTTTTCACTAAAGGACAAGTGGAAGTTAAGAATTTTGGAAGGACATCACGTGTATACGGGGAGATGGCTCCCTTTAATCACTGTCATAAATCAGTTTCCTTGGAGCTACCGTCCCGAGGTGCCAATAAGCTAGGTGAAAAGCCACCTGTCGTTGTTTTGCTCCATGGAGGAGGTGGACTTGAAGGCTATCAAAAATCTGCTGCGGGTATATGGCGTAGTGAGGGGTTCGCAACACTTGTTTTCGATGCGTTTGAGATGAATGGACTGGATTCGAGCACCGATTTGGTGAAGTACAAATTAGCTTCGGATTCTAAGCAAAAGCTGATCTTTTCCTCTGCATTGGGAGCGTACCAGTGGTTAGCTCAGAAAAGTGAAATAGACGCTACGCGCATCTTTTTTCAGGGGCACTCTCAAGGCGGACACGTTGCAGTAAACATTGCCGGGCTTGGTGAATTAAAAAATGTTCGAGCTGTGGTTGCAGAGGGTTCTCCACCATACGGCGTCGGATTTCCAAACCACATTCAGATCCCTTTGATGTTGCTCTACGGTGAGAACGACAGATACGGGGTTGAGGCGGAAGTCATGTACAAAGTAAAAGGGCGATGTGATTACAGCGAGTTCTTTGCTGGAGTCCCAGAAGGATATGGGAAGACTTGCAATCGTTCCGCCAGCATGCCGGGTTCCGTATCACCTTCGCCGCTTGAATGGGCAGACAAAATCAAAGCGCTAAATGAACCTCTAACCCTTGTTATTGCGGCGGGTGGTGGGCATGCATCCTTGTTCTCTGATTATCAGGAGACCAAGCGTGATGTTGGCGGGCGAACCTTTTACGCTACTCGCGGAGCGCCGGTTGGGACGAGAGAAAAGACATGGGCGACGTTAAAAGAATTCTTTAAGTCAAAGTTGTGAACCGATTGGTACTTTCCATCAATTTGAAAAGCTAAAAGCCAGCGCATGGGCTGGCTTTTGCGGTTCAAATCGAACTCTGGAACGACTCAGAAATCTCCGTTCGCTCCCTTGTGGATCAGGTTCCACATGGCTTGGCGAACTTGCCAAGCTTCTTCCTTTAGGGGAGAAGGAAGCTTACGCCCCATCTTGACCATCATGTCCATGTTGAGCGTGTATAGCCACAGGCCATCTTGGCGCTCTACCAGCGCCACACGGCACGGCATATAAGCGGCCATGTGCGGGCTAAAGTCGGCCATCCGGCGCGCAATTGAAGGGTTGCAGAATTGGTAGATGGTCAGCGTGGGCTCAGCCTTACCTGAGCGGGCTGCCAATTCCTTTGACAAGGGCAACACGCCCACCTCTCGCATATTGAACTCAGCCGCAACTTGGCGAAAGGATTCTTCAATTTGTTGAATGGTGACTCCTGGTTTGACTTTGGCTTCCCAAGTGGTTGCTACGGCAATGTCGCCTTCACCTTCAATCCAGCGGTCCCACATCTTCATGGACTCGGCTCCCGCACCGTCCTCTAATTTGCTTAAGGTGCTGATCGTGCCGCAGCCGGTGGCCAACAGAGCGGTGGCCGCTAGCGCCGCTATCATCGAAATACGCTTTAATAAGTTCAAAGTAGCCTCCTGTTTGGTGAAAAGCCAATGCGGAAATTGAGATTGCTCACTTTCCATTGGGGATTAGAAGTAGACGTTTATCACCATATAAGTAATTGCTTAATTAAGGCAATGCTCGTAAACCCGAATAGAGGCTGAACGTGGTGTTCATGTGCCCGCAATCTCCCCTTGACTGCTCATGACACCGTTTGTCGAAAGCACCAAATTCTTAGACAGTTTTCATCGCTCAATCAGACATGATCCTTGCAGCCAGAGCGATCAGGGACTGATCTGATCCACGAGGCCCTAATAACGAGAGTCCGAGCGGCGCGCCATCGCGACTGGCCAGGGGTAGGCTGATCTGCGGCAATCCACTCAAACCTGAAACGCACAACATGCGAATCGCGCGATTTCGATAGTCCTCAATTTCGCGCTCGCTGGTCGACTTCAAGGGCGCGATATCAGGCATCGTAGGCATCACTAACACGCCATCATCACCCAGCAAACTTTCCACGTGTGCGGTGAAGTGCTGGCGAAACGCCGTTGCAGAACTGGCCTGCTCAGCCGTGACCGTCGCGGACCAATTCATCCGCTCTGCTACTGCACTGCCCATGGTAGGCGCGTACTGGCCGATAAACGTGCCCCAACTTTCCCATGCTTCCTTGCCTTGGATATATCGAAAGGCCCAATACATCTTTTCGGTATCTTCCAGCACGACGGTGACTGGACGATCGCCGCCGAGCACGGCGTTCACCCGTCGTTTCGCGACATCCAAAACGTCCAGGGCTGGTTCGGTCGCGAGTGACCAAAGGTCGGTGGGTGACATCAAGCGAGGCTGCGGAGGCAAAGGTTTTGTATCTGCGTCCATCAGAACATTTCCGATGTGTGTGAACAATTGAATATCGCGCGTAAACCAGCCGCAGGTGTCTAGACTAGGCGCTAATGGCAGACCGTCGGCTAAGCTGACGCGGCCATGCGTTGGACGCAAGCCCACTAATCCGCAATGGCTGGCGGGTGCGCGCACGGAACCACCGGTGTCCGTGCCCAGCGCAAAATCCACCATCTGGTTAGAGACCGCCGATGCTGAACCGGAGGACGATCCCCCAGCAATGCGGAGCGGTGCCGCACCATTGCGTGGTGCGCCATAGTGAGCGTTGTCCCCCGTCATGGAGAACGCGAACTCGTCGCAAACTGTCTTGCCTGCCATCACGGCACCGGCATCTAGCAACGCTTGCACGACCGGTGCTGTTTTCGTTTGGGTACCCAATAAGGCCGCGAGCACCGGCTGTCCCATGCTGGTGGGGTAGCCGCTCACGTGGAAGAGATCTTTCACACCGAAGCGTGATCCAACCAAAGCACCGGCGCTTGATGCCGCAGGTGGCTCCACCGGATAGGGCATGAACGCATGGGGGTCGTGTTGTGACATCTTCGCTCCCTCAATCAATAAAAATTACCAGATCAGCACCAGAACTGTTCAAGCAGTGGTTAATCAAAACGCAACCATCGCGCGGGCTACCTCTAATTTACTTGGCACATACAAATCAAGTGACGCATAGATGACCCGGTATTGGTGTTTAACCTAGGGTGACATCTTGAACATGCCACTACAGTGGTTTGCAAACTCGTAAAGGAGACGCTGATTTGGTTGTCGATGAAAAAAACGCCCTGCTGCAAGTCAAGGGGATTACTGTGCGATTCGGTGGAATCACTGCATTGGACAACGTCAGTTTTAACTTACCAAGAGATAAGGTTTGCGGATTGATCGGTCCCAACGGTGCGGGTAAAACGACCTTATTCAATTGCTTGAGCCGGCTCTACGAGTACCAAGAAGGCGATTTACTTTTTGATGGCAAGTCGATCACACAAACACCCGTGCATGAGGTGGCCAACACGGGTATCGGTCGCACGTTTCAGAACTTAGCGATGTTCAAAACCATGAACGTTATAGAGAACATCATGGTAGGGGCCCATAGCAAGTCGAAGACAGGCTTTATAGGCGGATTGCTGCCGAACGCCAAAACAAGAGCGGAAGAGGAAGATCTCAGAAGTCGTGCAGATGACCTGATCGTCCGACTCAAATTAACCGATGTGGCTAAACGACCCGTAGGCGATCTGCCCTTCGGTTTTCAAAAGCGCGTTGAGTTTGCCCGTGCCCTGGCATCGCAGCCGCGTTTGCTGTTACTCGACGAACCCGCAGCCGGCCTCAATCACGCGGAGCTTGGCGATCTGGCAGACCTGATCAAGCAGGTGCGGGATGAAATGGGCATCAGTGTTTTACTCGTCGAACACCACATGCATTTGGTGATGAACGTCTCTGATTGGATCGTTGCCCTCAACTTTGGTCGAAAAATTGCTGAAGGTACACCCGAGCAAATTCAAAAGCACCCCGAAGTGATTCGCGCATATTTGGGAGGAGCGTGACCATGAATTTGCTGGAAGTTAAAAACCTCAACGCGTGGTACGGTGCAACGCAGGCTTTGTTCGACGTCAGCTTCGATCTCAAGCAAGGCGGTATCACCACGATATTGGGTGCGAACGGCGCAGGAAAAACAACAACACTGCGCAGCATGTGCCAGACAGTCAAAACGTCTGGCGAGGTCGTCTTTTTGGGCGATCGAATCAGTGGCTTGGCCACCGACAAGATTGTTCGCATGGGCATGGCACACGTTCCCGACGGGCGTGGCACCTTTACGGACCTGACCGTCGAAGAAAATTTGCGATTGGGTGCGTACTCACGCAAGGACAAGGATGCCGTCAGCGAAGACATCGAGGGCGTGTTTGAACACTTTCCCCGCCTCAAAGAGCGTCTGTATCAGCAAGCAGGCACCCTCTCCGGGGGGGAACAACAAATGCTGGCAATCAGTCGCGCCCTCATGCTCAGACCCAAATTGCTGCTGCTAGATGAGCCCTCGTTCGGTCTCGCGCCACTGATCGTCCAAGAGATCTTCGAGATCATGCGCAACATCAACAAAACAAATGGCGTCAGCATGCTGCTGGTCGAGCAAAACGCGTCTCTGGCGCTGAATCTCGCAGACCATGCCTACCTTTTAGAGACGGGCAACGTGGTCCTATCTGGGCCCGCAAAAGACATCCGATCAGACGAATCTGTTCGCCGCACCTATCTCGGCTATTGAGCATCAAGGATTACATCGATGGACGGCTTTCTCCTCCAAATATTCTCTGGTCTAGCGAACGGCAGCATTTATGCGGCGGTTGGTCTGGCGCTGGTGATGATTTATCAATCGACCCACCACATCAACTTTGCGCAGGGCGAAATGGCGACGTTCGCAACATTCATCGCGTGGTCGTTAATTGAGAACGGCATGTCCTATTGGTTGGCGTTCTTCCTTACGGTAGGTATTGCGTTTGTGGGCGGCCTGGTTGTGCAACGAATTTTTATTCGTCCAGTGGAGCGCGCACCGATTCTCAATAACGTCATCGTGTTTGTGGGATTGCTGGTTATTTTTAATGCCATGTCCGGGTGGATTTTTGACCACACGGTTAAGGCGTTTGCAAGCCCATTCCCCACCGTAAGCGCTGTATTCCCCAAATACATTTCGGGTCATCAATTGGGCTCGCTGGGCGTTACTTTGGCGGTCTTGCTGGTCGTCTACCTATTCTTTAGGTACACCCCAATCGGTCTCGCGATGCGGGCCGCCGCGCAAAACCCAGACTCTGCAAGTCTGGTTGGTATTCGGGTTTCCTGGATGCTCGCTTTGGGCTGGGGACTGGCATCAGCCATTGGCGCCGTCGCCGGCATGATGATGGCCCCCGTCATGTTCCTTGACCCTAACTTGATGGCCGGCATTTTGCTGTACGGCTTCGCGGCCGCACTATTGGGTGGCATTGACAACCCATGGGGTGCGGTGATTGGCGGCTTCATCGTGGGTGTTCTCGAGAATATCTTGGGCGCGTATGTGATCGGCTCAGACCTCAAGCTCACCGTTGCCTTGGTACTCATCGTTGGCACCCTCACGCTCAAACCCAACGGGCTGTTTGGCCGAAGAGTCATTACACGCGTCTAAGCGCCCAAAGGTTCCTCTATGAAGATTCGCACGCTCACCCTCATCATCGTCGCGCTAGCCGTATTGGTATTGCCTTGGCTTTTGACGAATTTCCGAGTTTTCCAACTCAACCTCATGATCGTCTACGCGATCGCCGTCCTTGGCCTGAACTTGCTGACTGGCTACGGCGGTCAAATATCACTTGGGCATGGCGCCTTCTATGCGATTGGCGCGTACACAGCCGCCGTGTTGATGGACCAAGCAAGTTTTTCAGCCTACGCCACGATTCCTTTTGCGGCCGTGGTGTGCTTTGCTGCAGGTGTCTTGATGGGGTTTCCAGCATTGCGCTTGGGGGGCCACTACCTGGCCTTGGCCACCTTCGCACTCGCGATGGCCGTGCCGCAGTTACTCAAATACAAAGGCATCGAAGCCTACACGGGCGGCGTCCAAGGGATCGTCTTGAGTAAGCCAGAGCCCCTGTTTGAATTGGAGTTCTTAGGCCAGAGACTGTCGGAAGACCGATGGATGTTTTACTTCTTGTTGATCGTTGCGGTGGTGATGTTCTGGCTGGCGAAAAATCTGATCAATAGTCGAATGGGCCGCGCCATCGTGGCCATACGCGACCAACCCATCGCCGCAAGTGCCTTGGGTGTGCAGCTGGCCACTGTGAAGACATTAACGTTCGGTATATCGGCGGCATACACCGGCGTTGCCGGCGCCTTGGGTGCAATAGCCGTTGCCTACGTGGCACCCGATAGCTTTCATTCGTTTTTATCCATTTCGTTCCTCGTGGGTGCGGTTGTGGGAGGTTTGGGATCGATACCTGGCGCCTTGTTTGGCGCTGCGTTCATCCAGTTCATCCCCAACATTGCTGATGAGATTTCGAAGTCCGCGCCGTGGGCAGTCTATGGCGCGATTCTCATAGCACTCATTTATGTCGCTCCTGGCGGCGTAATGGGCATGCTAAACAAACTGAAAAAAGGAGACGCCAAATGAACAAGAAACTAAAACTGCTTAGCCTTGCAGCGAGCATTGCACTAAGCCTTTCTAGTGCCAGTGCGCTGGCTGCTGGCAAGTACGGTCCAGGTGCAAGCGACAAAGAAGTCAAGGTCGGCAACATGGTGCCCTACTCGGGCGGTGCATCGGCATACGGCAATATCGGCAAGGCCATATCCGCCTACTTCAAAGGCATCAACGAAGCTGGTGGTATCAACGGGCGTCAGATCAATTTCATCTCGCTAGATGACAGCTACTCACCTCCCAAGACGGTTGAGCAAGCGCGTAAATTGGTTGAGCAAGAAGAGGTCCTGTTCCTGTCGGCCACGCTCGGAACACCGCCAAACAGTGCGATTCACAAATACATGAACCAAAAGAAGGTCCCGCATTTGTTCGTCAACACGGGCGCTCACAAATGGGGCGATCCTAAAAACTTCCCATGGACCATGGGCTTGCAACCCGACTACCAGACAGAGGGCAAAATTTACGCCTCTCACATCTTGAAGAACAATCCGAACGCCAAAATCGCGATCCTCTATCAGAACGACGACTACGGCAAGGACTACCTCAAGGGTATGGAGGACGGGCTGGGTGATAAGAAAGGCATGATCGTCGCAAAAGCCAGTTATGAGACGACCGATCCTACCGTTAGCAACCAAATGGTGACCTTGAAGTCATCAGGGGCTGATACCTTCTTCAACGTGACCACCCCTAAGTGGGCTGCCCAAGCCATCAAGATTGCGGCGGAATTGGGTTGGAAGCCAACCCACTACCTGAACTCAGTGTCCTCATCTGTGGGTTCAGTCATGGTTCCTGCAGGCGCTGAGAACGGCATCGGCATCATTTCATCGAACTACTTCAAAGACCCCGCCGACCCTGTCTGGGCAAACGACAAAGGGTTCTTGGAGTACAAGGCATGGCTGGAGAAGAACATGCCCGGTGCAAACATTGTTGAAGGTTTCTATGTCTCTGGATACATTCATGCTGCCGCAACAGCTCAAGTGATTCGTCAGGCGGGCGATGACTTGACACGCGCTAACATCATGAAGCAAGCCGCGAACCTGAAGAACTTTGAAAATGGCATGCTACTTCCGGGTATCAAACTCAACACATCAGCAACTGACTTCTACCCTGTAGAGAACAAACAGTTGATGAAGTGGAACGGCAAGTCATGGGAAATGTTTGGCGAAATTTACGGACCAAAATAATGACTTTTCAGTGTCCGCGCTGAACACACCATGTAAAACCGCCAGCCGTGCCTGGCGGTTTTTTTTGCCTGCCTCTGCAGGTTTTCGCAGGGAAGTCAAGCAAGTGACGGGGTAGGCAACGTGCGCAAGTTGTAATAAAAAGCATCTTTAATCATACAAACCAACAGCGAAATAAAGCTCCTTGAGACTCAATGGCCAATCTCGCCCAATATCTCTTTCAGCGCGCTCAGGCTAATCCCGAGTCAATCGCCATCATTGACAAAACAGTCAAGACGAATGAGCCAGAGCGTCCGCCACAGATGGCGCTGCACGGTTACGGCGTAGCAGAACTTCGATTTTCTGAATTTGCGGCTCGCATCAAACGGTTAGCTGGTGGTCTGACGGCTTTAGCGCAGACGAGTCATGGTGATCGGGTGGTGATTTGCATGGAGAATCGCCCAGAGTTTTTCGATCTCCTCTTCGCCTGCTGGACTGCGGGGCTTTGTCCGGTGCCAGTCAATGCAAAGCTGCATCCTAAAGAGGTCGTCCATATTTTGCGCGACTGTGATGCCAGGGTAGCCTTCCTCAGCGGGCGTTTAGCGCCAGATATCACTGCGGCGCTTGCCGACTCAGAACACAAGATTGCCGTGTTCGCTACCAATCAAGCGTCGTTTGCGGCGCTCTACGAGGGCGCGTCGATGGAGCCCGCCACGGTTGACCCTACCGAACTAGCATGGATTTTCTACACATCCGGAACGACGGGTCGGCCCAAAGGCGCCATGCTGACGCACCGAAATTTGCTGTTCATGTCTTTGGTTTATTACGCCGATATTGAGCAAGTCAATCCGGGTGATGTGAAGCTACATGCCGCACCACTGTCACACGGCTCAGGTCTTTATGCGCTGCCCCATTTGTTTGGCGGAGGCACCCAAATGATTCTGGAGGGTTTTGACCCAACTGAGGTGCTCGACATATTTGAGCATGCACAAAATGTAACCCTCTTCGCAGCGCCCACCATGGTGACTCGCCTGCTGGGGCAAGCACGCGAGGGCGCCACTTACCCCGGGCTTCGAACGCTCTATTACGGCGGTGGGCCAATGTATCTCGCGGATACCTTACGCGCCATTGAGTGTTTTGGTCAGCGCGTTTATCAGCTCTACGGTCAAGGCGAGAGCCCCATGACCATCACAGGACTTGCAAAAGCAGACCATCAAAGTCATGACGATGCGAGTAATCACGAGCGGTTGATGTCATGTGGCCGTCCCCGATCTGGCGTTGAGGTACAGGTGGTGGATACACAAGGTCAGTCGCTCCCACCAGGCGAATTGGGTGAGGTCGTGACGCGCAGCGACGCCGTCATGACCGGTTACTGGAATAACCCAACTGCGACTGCAAACGCCATCAAAGAGGGATGGCTTTGGACGGGCGATATCGGGTCGCTGGACGACCGTGGCTACCTCACGCTAAAAGATCGCTCCAAGGACATGATTATCAGTGGCGGCTCGAATATCTATCCACGTGAAATTGAGGAAGTCCTACTCCTTCACCCGGGCGTTTTAGAGTGTTCGGTGGTTGGTCGACCCCACCCAGATTGGGGCGAAGAGGTCGTGGCATTCATCGTTGCCCGCGCTGACAATGCGCCAGACGCGCAAACCCTTTTGGACTTGTGCTTGGCTCACATCGCGCGGTTCAAGCGTCCCAAGGTTTTTAAATTCGTGCCAGAGTTGCCAAAAAATAACTATGGCAAGGTACTGAAAACAACCTTGCGCGAGTGGCTCAAACAGGAAACATCAGATGCGTAAGGTCTACATCGTTGGCGTTGGGTCAACAACATTTGGTAAGCACAGCGGCGAATCAATTGAGAGTTTGGCGGTCGCTGCAGCTGTCGATGCTTTGCTGGAATCGGCAGTAGATCGCGAACAAATTGGCGCCCTTTACTTAGGTAACTTCATCAGCGGCCCCCTCAATGGCAAAGAGATATTGGCGGGCATCGTCGCAGACCGCATTGGTTTACAAAACATCCCGTGCACCAAAGTGGAGGGGGCTTGTGCCTCCGGCGGTATCGCCTTCCGACATGCCTGTATGGCCGTTGCTTCTGGTGATGCCGAGGCGGCAATTGCAGTCGGTGTTGAGACCATGACCCATGCCACAACCAAGCAAACCACCGCTGCGCTCAATTGCGCGATGGATAACGAGAACGACGGCCCAAGCGGTTTGACGTTCCCCGGACTGTTTGGACTTGCGTGGCGCTTGCACGCGGAACAATTTGGAACCACGCGTCAACACGTCAGTGCAGTCGTTAAAAAGAACAAAGCGAACGGGGTACGCAACCCCCTGGCGCAAATGGGTGCAACGCTCAGTGATGAGACGATTGCCGACAGCGCGCCAATCTGTGACCCGATTCAACTCTACGACTGCTGCCCGACCAGCGATGGCGCAGCGGCTGTTGTCGTCGTGTCCGAGGTCATTGCAAAAAAGATCAGCCAAGCACTGAAGCACAGGGCTATTGAGGTACTGGCCAGCGTCCAAACCAGGGGATCGCCTAGCATTGGGGGGCATCAAAATTTAGTGTCGTTCGATGCAACCGTTACGGCGGCAAAGCGAGCCTACGAAATGGCGAATGTGAAACCAGCTGACGTTGACCTCGTCGAATTACACGACTGCTTTTCAATCGCCGAAGTCATCGACAGCGAGGACCTTGGGCTGGTGCCGCGTGGCCAAGGTGGCTATTGGGCGCATGAAGGTCGTACCGCCGTTGGCGGTGACATTGCCGTCAACGCAAGCGGTGGACTGCTCGCGAAGGGGCATCCGGTGGGGGCAACCGGCGTCGGTCAGATCTATGAGGTGGTCCAACAACTGCGCCACGCCCACCCCAATCAAGTGCCTGATGCAAACATAGGCATGACCCACAACCTCGGTGGCGCCGGCGTTGCTTGCACCGTATCGATACTTCGGGGCGTCGCATGATTGCGCGGATGCGGTGCGTTCAATGCCAAAACACGCTGAGCGCGAGCGCGACTGTCTGTCCAGCGTGCCTATCAAAAGACGCTGAATCCTTTAGCCTCCCCTCTGACGGGCGCTTACTCTCATGGACAACCATTCGACGGGCACCGGCGGGTTACCCCGTGGTGGCGCCCTATGACGTGGTTGTTGTCGAGCTGGCCCCTGGCATTAGGGTCACTGGACGACTCGTCGCCGAGAGCCCTCCACCTACCATGGGTGCACACGTCAAAAGTGTCGGCCATGAGGACGGTTGTGAGTTGTTTATCGTGACCACCCTCTGATTTTTCTGAAACAACCAAAAGCGTAAAAGCCACTTTCTATGAGCGACATCATTTACGAGACCGATGGCCCAGTCGCCATCATCACAATCAACCGACCGGGCAAGATGAACTCGCTTGATTTCGAGGCAAATGATGCCTTGGTCGAGGTCTGGCAATCATTCGCGGCAGACGACGCGTTGCGGGTCGCAGTCATCACCGGTGCAGGCGAGCAAGCTTTCTGCGCAGGGGCCGATCTGAAGACCTACACCATGGCCTTCGCTCAAACATCGGCACCCGAGTTTCGACGCCGCTATACAAACGGACCTGGTTTTGGCGGCATCACCAGAAATCTCGACATCGACAAACCCATCATTGCCGCGATCAATGGATTTGCCATATCGGGTGGTTTCGAACTCGCCCTGGCCTGCGACGTGCGCTTTTGTTCGCCCAATGCGGAATTCGCGTTGCAGGATGCCAAATGGGGTTTTCATGCTTGCGATGGTGGACTGATTCGCTTACCTCGTATTGTTGGTCATGGACACGCGATGGACATCATTCTCTCGGGTGAGCGAGTCGATGCAGAACATGCGTATCGCATTGGCTTGGTCAATCGAATTTATCAAGCCGATCTCTTAATGGACAAAGCGCTGGCCTACGCGCACATGCTGGCATCGCGATCGCCTCTGTCACACCGTTTCGCTAAGGAAGTCATGCGCCGATCAGTGGGAATGCCCATTGACGAAGCGCTGCGTCTGGAGTCACGTTCCTTCTTCGACGTCGGTCTGACCGAAGACTTGGCTGAAGGAACGACCGCCTTCAAAGAACGTCGCGACGCGGCATTCAAAGGCCGTTAATGTCACCGTGAAGTCCCATCATTAAATCCAATGATTTACGAGCTTCCGGTGTCAAAGCTGGGGGCGTCTTTGTTTTGTGATTATCCGATTCTCTGGCTCATCAAAGTTGTTAGAGCAGATAGGGAATCAGCCACCAGCTCTTGCGCTTGTAGGCTGCCCAGCCTTCATGACGAGAGAGGCTTGCTTCTTTCAAGACCATGTTCACCGCAAAAACGCCACCCCAAATCCAAGCAAGCACGACGACGGGTAGCCAGTGCCAGGCCATCATGGCGAAGCTCGCGTAAATCATCATTTCCCCGAGGTAGTTCGGATGCCGGATATAGGTATGCACACCATCCTGAATCAGGCCCTTCTTCAACCGCAGTGTGAAATATTTCTGGGCATCAGCGGCGATCATCAGCGCACTACCGAACATGCATAGGCTGATGCAAAGTGCAAACCATGCGTCATCGGGTAGCGGGTAGTTCGCTTGGGAGGTGCCAGAAATCAACAGCCATCCGAATAGCCAGTAGGGGCCCAGAACAAACAGGAATGAGTTGATCGCACCACCAATCGTGATGCGTCGCTGCCACACGGGGTCGGGAAACGCCATGTCTTTCAAAAACCAGACCAGTCCATAAGTACCGTGTAACGCCAAATAAATCCATGTGGCTGTGGCGGTTTGACCATACAGAATCATCAGCAAGCCGAGGAAAAAGAATGTGCCCGTCTTTTGAAAGTTAATCACCCAGGCGAATTTACAAATGCGTGGCCCACCCAGAAAATCTCTAGACAGGTGGTCCGTAATTTTTCGGACGCGCAGGGCCCACTGCGGACCAGAGGGCGTGTGAAGTGAATCCATTTGGGAGGCCTTTCTTAAGCTATCGGGTCGATTTGACCATGCGCAAATCCACGATTGTTACCAAAGTTTGCTCGTGCCAGCACTTTTCAAAAAGGCTCCCCCAACCAGCCACGATTTGCCACCTCACCAACTCACCGCATTTATGCCATCATCGGCAGAAAACACCCCCAAGGAGACCACCCATGCTTGAAAGCCAACATTTGTTTGAACTGCGACTCGATGTGCCTCAGATCGTCGACTTGGGGCCAACGCCCATGGGGCACCGGCGGATTGCGACGGTGGCGGGTGGTCAATTCGAGGGGGAGCGCATGCGTGGCACCGTCGAACCCTCGCCTGGCGGGGACTGGCTGTTGCTCAGGCCTGATGGGGTGCTGATGCTCGACGTTCGCCTGACCCTGCGCACACACGACCAGGCCCTCATCTACATGGCATACCGCGGCCTGCGTCATGGGCCTGCCGAGGTCATGCAAAAGCTCAACGCCGGTGAGCCGGTCGACCCTAAGCTCTATTACTTCCGCATGACCCCGGTGTTCGAGACCAGCGATGCGCGCTACGCCTGGCTCAACGGGATCATCGCGGTGGGTAGCGGACACCGCGAGCCTAGCGGGCCAATCTATCAGGTGCACGAGATTTTGTGACCGCGTGATTCGCCTCAGAGCGAATTCGGTCCCTACTGCCTTGGGCTGTCCCGAAGTTGACTTCGGCCCAGCAACTGTGCTGGAGAATGACCGAGTCTGGCTTGAACGAAAAATAGGATGACTCCGCAGACATCCTACAAGAGGTCGCTTGTGTTGTGTCTGCTGTGAAGATTCAGCTTTCAGAATTCAATGGCGTGTCGCTATTTATTTGTTAATTCCTAAAGGGGTAAAACGTGAACAAAGAATCATTCGATAAAGGTCTCAAAACGCGTCGGGAAGTTTTGGGTGCGGAATATGTCGACGCATCAATCGCAAACGCCGACGACTTCAACAGACCGATGCAGGAATTGGTCACCGAGTATTGCTGGAACGAAATTTGGAACCGCCCCGGCCTAGACCGGAAAACACGCAGCATCATGAATCTGTGCATGATCACCGCCCTGAATCGTCCACACGAACTCAAGCTCCATGTGCGTGGTGCGATCAACAACGGCTTGACCAAAGATGAGATCAAAGAGGTGTTTCTCCAAGCTGCGATTTACTGTGGCGTACCGGCAGCGATTGACAGTTTCCGAAACGCCAAAGAAGTGTTTAAAGAAATGGGTATCTAAACCCACCCATCCATACCGCGTGTGTCTGCGATGAGCAATTCACCCAACCTGACGCCCACGGCCTGCGCGTGACATCGAGCCGATGTTCATGGCAGGCGGTCGTTCTCTGGCCCTAACTGGAAAGACCGTCGCGACCAAGGCGGTCGGTTTGACGACCGTCAGCCAGACGTACTCATCGTTGATCAAAATGCGCGCGTCGGCGATAACTGGCGCAACCGCTACCACGCGTTGGTGCTGCACAACCAGCGGCACGTCAACCACTGGCCCTACATCCCATTCCCAGAAACGTGGCCCAGTTACATCCCGAAGGATAAGTTAGCGGGGTGGTTTGAATACTATGGCGCGTAACGCTTGAAACGACAGCGGGTACGCGTGAATACCGGCACCGACGGCGTCAGTTGGCAGTTGATGTACATCACCAAAGGCGGTGGCTACTATTTCAATGTAGGCTGCAGTGACCTGATCATTGAGGGAAAGATCCGAGTGGTCCAGCACGCCGACATCCAGCGTTTCGTGGCGAACGGTTTTGAACTGACATCAGGTGAATTGGTTACGGCCGACCTCGTCGTCACCGCTAACGGCTACCTCGGTCAAAGCGAGATGGTTGGCAAATTATTGGGTGATGCGGTTCGCACAAGGGTTGGGGCGGTATGGGGAATAGATAGCGACACCCAAGAGCTCAACAACATGTGGATGGAGACACCGCAAGAGGGCCTGTGGTTCTGCGCGGGTAGCTTGGCGCAGTGTCGGATTTACTCAAAATATTTAGCGCTACAAATCAAAGCCAAGCTAAACGCGGTGTCTGCAACGCCCGAGGTTTAATGGGTTGCCACCACCTCAATTGATGAGAGAAATCTTGCGGAATTGACCATCTACTCAAACTGCTGCTGGCTCGAAAAGTCGTGCTCTGATCATGTCGATTACTTCTATCGATAAAGAAATAAAAAAGATTAATCAACAAAAACAAAAACCATAAAATAGTACCTAATAACTAATAAATGAGGTCTAGTATGGTTATGTCAACAGCGGCGCTACGGATGGCTGAGCAATCAGCTATGCATCTTGAAAGGGCTATACATAGCCAAAAAGCGGGGTTTGATAGGAATGTCGTTTATAGCCAATCCGGGGTGACGATTAATTTTCGGGCCGGTTTCGGTGACACGTTCTCCGAGGACAAGATCGCTGCAATGCGCAGTGCGATAGCCAAGGTCGACGGCCTTGGTCTGAGGTTACCAAATACGATCAAGGTCTACACATCATCCGATCAGGGTTTTGTAAACGTCTCATTCCAGCGTGCACGGGGTGGCCATCGGGAGGCTAGTATCGGACTTGGCGGTAAGCTCGCCCAACCAAGTTCACTGCCAGTCGGAAAGGCAACGCTCCACGGCACGGGGCCGGTAAGGCGATATATCACCGCCGTGTGTGTACATGAACTCGGGCACATCTTGCATGAGCTAGCGAGCGAAGAATTCTTCTGGAGCACGGCGGCAAACGCGGTTACCCCAGGGTCGCTTGGTACCCAAGCAGGCTCAATGTACGCTGCGGCCAACATAAGAGAATTTGTCGCGGAGGTGTTCGCTGGTTTGGTATACGGTGAATCCTTTAGCCGAGAGGTTATGGAGGCATATCGGAACTATCACGGACCGGTGGTCCCCGGCGGTTTTGGTACCACTCCCTAAATCATCCCTAACCCGACCTTGCCGCTTGGCACTGGGTTTGAGACATGGTGCCCTTGTTGCATACCTATATTAATTTAATAGTATTAAATAAAACGTCATAAGCTACCATTTGTGCTCATTTGATGAGTACTTAATGGTTCTTAATTGGAGCGAAATCAAGTCCCGGGCACTGCTTCTCAGCAAGACCTGGGCAGACGCCAGTAACGAAGACAGCCAGGCCAAACCCTTTTGGCTCGACTTCTTTGAAATCTTTGGCATCACCAACAAACGCGTCGCCACCTTTGAGCTCCACGTCAAAAAACTTGGCGGGGCCCAAGGCTTTGTCGACCTCTTTTGGCCCGGCTTCGCTGGCGAGCCACTTAGCAACAAGCACCGCACCACCATCGAACAAGCCGCCCAATGCGTGCTCGACGCCCGCACCAAATTCACCAGCTCGTCACTCGCAGACCTCTACGACCCCCTCACCATGCCCCAGGTCTTACTCAAGGCCCACCAAAAACTAGACGCCGCCGTAGACGCCGCCTACCAGCCCAGCGGCGGCAAAAAAACCTACGCCACCGACGCCGAACGCGTCGCCTTCCTCTTCGACCTCTACCAACGTATCACCAGCTT
>Ga0102902_1000222_pt1 | contig 23410 bp, 6 predicted proteins | sample Colrivmet1555B02_FD_78458 | JGI IMG/M metagenome (GOLD analysis project Ga0102902, IMG submission 78458) | Estuarine microbial communities from the Columbia River estuary - metaG 1555B-02 | ecosystem: Environmental > Aquatic > Marine > Intertidal zone > Estuary | place: USA: Columbia River... | reverse complement strand
GTGGGGACACGCTTACGGATGGTCAAGACACCATGTACGGTAATCCAACCCCAGGCGATGCCGCACTGGGTGACAACATTCGTGGAGGTAAGGGCAACGACACCATTTACGGCGGTGCCGGTGCTGACGAGATAGCAGGTGGCTTCGGCGATGACGTGATTGACGGTGGTGCGAACGGAACTGTCGATCCGAACAACCAGTGGGATACCTCTTATTTTGATGTGGCTCGTTTTGAGGCTGGTTTTAACCGGTTTGAGATTTCCTTCTTTGAATTGGTCGTAGCCGGTGCCGGCAACTATAACGAATCGGGCTTACCGGCACCGGGTGGCGATTACGAGGTCTCGGACTACTTCACCAAGACCGGCTTGGTGGTCGTAAAAGACCGCTACACCGACCTGATGGGGGGCTACGGTCGAGACGTATTGACAAATATCGAGGCGCTCTTTTTTAGCGACAGGTTGGAAAGGCTTACAACGCAGGAAAATGAGCAAAACACTGAGACCTTATACGTAGACGGAACGGTTTTTGGTGATCTGATTAAAGGACGAGACGGCGTTGAAAATCACCTAAATGGCAGAGCTGGCAACGATTCGCTGTCCGGGGCCGACGTGAATGATTGGTTGGAGGGTGGTCGCGGTGATGACACTCTTGTTGGCGGCGCAGAGGACCTCGAAAACTGGGGGAGCGGCGATGTTGCCAGATTTTCGGCCAACGCCAATGAGTTTACTTTCACGCGGGACGGCAACAATGTCGTGGTCACTCACCTGATCCCCGATGATTTGGGTGGATTGGGTAAAGACCTGCTGATCGGTATTGAAGAAATTAGTTTTGCAAATACCCGCATGCGGCTCGTGGTCGATTACGAAGACTTCGAATCGCAGGGTGTCACGTATACCTCGGTTTATGGAACAAATTTGTCAGACGATATTTCTGTTGGGTTAAACGTAGGCGATATGGTGAATGCGGGCGCCGGGGATGACAAAGTCTACGGAGGTCCTCAGCGAGACAACATTGACGCCGGGGCTGGCGACGATGAGGTCATTGCAGATGCGGGCAAGGACATGATCCGCACGGGCACTGGCAACGACACCGTTGACGGTGGTGACGGTGTTGACCTTGTTGTATTCGACGACTCAATCGGACGGTACAGGTTCGAGGTACTCGATAAAAATGACCACTCTGTAGTCTCCGCTATCGACAGTGCCTCGTTTGAAGACACTGGTTATCAAGGCAATGATCAACTGCGGTGGTTGTTGCAATCCGATGCAATGACGATCTTTGACCCGTCCAGCCACCACCTGAGGGTAATTGACAAGTCGAATTTAGATGCCAGACTCAGTGATGGTCAGGATCTACTGATCGGCGTCGAATTGTTGCTCTTTAATGATGCGTTACTGAACTTAGGACCGTCGACGACGGTTGATGAGTTGAGCGTGGCAGCAAACGCAGACGACTCAGCCTATCGATACGAAATGGACTTCTTGACCGCGTTGGATGGCGATACGAGCATTGGCTCAGGGAGTTTGTTGCGCGCGGAGCCCAAGGAGAGCGAGCTTTTGGAGTGGCGCATGGAGGTTCAGGTCCCTTACGATCTGCCTCGTGAACGCTTCGTGATCTCCACCTCGCGTGTTGTTGCCGACGGAGAGCAGGTAGGAAACCTCCAGTCTGGTGCGCACTATTTCTTGATCGCTGACAAGGTTTCCTTGACTCAGGACTTGTCCAGCGAGGAGTTAGGTTCAGGAGAACTCGGGGACCTTAAGTCCATCGTCGACCGTGGTGTTGGTTATGGACTGAGTTGGCTCTCTACAGATTTTGGGTACCTGGATTTCGGCGAAGAGATGCTTTTGCTGGAGGCTAAAACGCTCGAGGGCACCTCTGGCTATTGGGACGACGAGACGAACAGCTACATCAGTGGCGGCATTGACGACGCTGAGCACAGCGGGACTTTCCTGGATGATTTGCTTAAATCCTCCGGTGAGGGTTTCCGGGACCGATTCAATGCGGACCAAGGCAACGATACCTACCTGGGTGGAGATCAGCCTGACGTCGGTAGCGACTGGGATAGAAATGATTCCGTCAATTACTACAGTGCGTCGCGTGAACGTTTTCAGATCAAAGGGGTCCTTGTAAGACTCGATGAAGACGAGTACGTGATCGTAGACCCGACTAACGCAGGCGCGGATACCATCAATGCAATTACTGTTACTGACATTCTTCCCGATGCATTCGGTGGGCTTGGCAGTGATCTATTGATAGATATCGAGCAAATTAACTTTAATAACGGTTCCGTCTCGGTTACGCCGAGAATCTACTACTGGACTGACTACCTGGGACGCATTGAGATGAATGCCGAAGGTACGCAGTTCGGAGACGTACTTGTCGGCGAGGATGGTAACGATTGGCTTAACGGTCGAGAAGGGGATGACCTGCTGATCGGTGGCGCGGGAGGTGATGAGCTCGAGGGCGGTGCGGGCAACGACACCATCGTCGGTGGAGACAATGCGGAAGAGGAAAATGGTTGGGTCAGGATGGACACCGCCCGTTTCAGCGGTTCGTTTGATCGCTACACGCTAGAGACTGGCTTTGTAGATGACGAATATGACTTCGTCACTATCTCTGACGGGACGCACACTAAGGCCGCTTTTAGACTATCCGACCTCTTACCCTCAGATGACAAAGACTCAACGGGGGTCGACATTCTGGTTGATGTTGAAAATTTGAGCTTCGCTGACCGTTGGATGTCTTTGCAGCCCAATTACAACGAGTGGACCAACTGGGACGGTACTGTCAATAAGAACGCAGATGGCACGGACTTTGATGATTTGTTGGAGGAACAGTCTGAAAACGAGCGGAATTACTTCAGAGGCCGGGATGGCAACGACGTTTTGGTGGGGGGCGGTAACGGCGATAACCTCGGAGGCGATGCAGGTAATGATATATTGATTGGCGGCACCAATGGAACCTCAGGCAACAGCTGGGAGGATCTCGATGTCGCTGAATATCAAGGTAACCAGGCACGGTACAACCGCTATAAGCTGGTTGTCGCCGAGACAGAAATTTCCTACACAGACAAGGCCGGTGCTAGCCACGCCGTTGCCACTTTTGAAGATAGCGCGTGGGTATTCGACGCAGGTGTTGACGCTGATATCGAGTACCTGATTGGTAAGGCGCTTGCACTGACTGGGGACGTCTTGTCTGCAGGTGTCTCCGCACGTATCGTGCAAGACAGGCTGCCCGCAAGTATCGGTGGCGACGGTACTGATCTGCTTATCGACATGGAACGTATCCGGTTCCAGGATGTTCAAGTTGACTTAATCCCAACTGTCAACGTTTGGTACGAGTACAACGAAGATGCGGAGGCGCCTAAAGTTGTTTCAGGCGGTTCTGTGGGCGGCACGGCCAGCGCCGATGACTTTGCATTTGCTGATGTGGTGACGTGGTCAAAAGGCGAGCGGACGGGTGCTGATTTGCAGACTTGGACCAATCAGCTTGTTGGTGCCCGCTTGGATATTGAACTGAAGGGTGGTGATGATCGGTACATCGGTGGCAATGGCGCGGAGTCGATCAGGCCAGGAACTGGTCACGACTTTATTGACGCCGGTGGTCAAGGCGGTAGCGATGGTCTTGGTCAGGACAAGTGGGGCAATCGCCTGCGCGATGAGGTCCGGTTTGAGGGTGGCTATGACCGTTATGAGCTTGTCGATTTAACCTTGGATAAGGGCAATGGTGAGTGGCAGGTTTCTAGCCGTTGGGCTGGTGTGAATACGCTGTCAGCACTCAGCCTCTTGACGGATCCAGACTCCTTCCTAGTCGGGTTGGACTTGGGTGCATCGACTGAGTCCGCTGTCGCTGCTCAGCTCACAAAATTGACAACATACCTTGACGCGAACGATGCGACTGATGTTTCTGCATGGCTTGTCATTGACACAATCGGCGCAGAACTTGGTGGCGGTGGTGTCGACGTCGTGATAGATGCAGAAGCGTTTTCGTTCAGCGACTTCTGGATGCCGTTGTCGGTTGACATCTGGTACAACCGGGCGTGGGGCCCAGAATATGACGATGTGGCTTGGGAAGAGCGCCCCATTGTCGGTGCGAATGTCAACGGCACCGTGGGTAACGACATCATCGCGGGCGATCAGACCTATGATTTCTCTGGCGATGACCACATTGAAGGTAACGACGGTAACGATTTGATTAAAGCCGGCGCTGGAGGCGATTGGATCAGAGGTGGCGAAGGCAGTGACACGATCTTCGGTGGCGCGAATGGTCTTCCCGATCAGTGGGGCTACGTTCGAACCGATACCGCGGGATATGAGGGAGATTTCGAACGCTATGAAATCTCGAGTGCATTTGATGCAACGTTGAACCGGAGTTATATCGAGGTCAAGGACTTAGAAATACCCGAAGATGTGGACCGACTTTACGGTATCGAGGCGCTTTCCTTTAGAGACAAGTGGTTGCGCGTCGGCATTGAAGTTTACACATGGCAAGATTGGAAGACCAACGAAACCCGAGGGGTGAATGTAGAGGGTGGCTTACTCAATGACTTCTATGACGCCTCAAACGATGCATACGCGGGAATCCAACACGATTACCGTGGCTACGAAGGTAATGATGTCTTCATTGGTGGCGATAACCCCGATCGTTTCTGGGGTGGTTCGGGCAGTGATTCGCTGGTGGGAGGCCTGAACGGGGTTAACGAATTCGGCAACCCGGGTGAAGACGTCGCCCAGTATGACGGTTTGGCAGAGAGCTATACGGTTACGGTGCTAAGCAACGGTACGAAGCGAGAGGTCAATGGCGTCACTTACACCGCCTCTGCAACTGATTTGATTGTCGAGGTGCTGGATCTGAATGAGCCGGAGGAAATCGACGTATTGATCGGTATCGAAGTCATCTCATTCTGGGATAAGTGGCTACCGCTTCAGGTGTCTAAAAATTACTCTGACTTCAATAACGACGGTGTCGCTGATGAGGTATTCCAGCGTGGTACAGATAGCGCAGACACTCTGACTGGCGAGAAGATATCGGACCGCATCGAGGCGGGTGCAGGCGATGACACGCTATCCGGAGGCGCTGGTGGTGACTGGCTCAGTGGTGGTGCAGGTGATGACTCGATTGATGGTGGAGAGAATGGCCTTGATGCATGGGGCAATCCATCATTTGACGTTGCGGTTTTTGAGGGGCGATACGAGTTGTACAGTATTTCGCCCTCTGGCGAGGGATTAACCGTTGCCGACAGCAGGACAAATGGCACTGGCACCGACTTCGTTATCAATGTTGAGGCCCTCCAGTTCAGCGATCGGTACATCAACTTGCAGACCTACGTTGATGCACGTGATTACGACTTTGATGGCGTCATAGATGAAATTGTCTATAGAGGGACTAACTTGCTGGCGGATACGCTCTCGGCGAGCGATGCCTCGGTCACTGAGGCAATTGCTGAACAGCCGTTAAGCGAAAAGATACGGTACCGCTTCGAGGGGCTCGAGGGTAACGACACGCTAACAGGCAGTGACAAGGACGATGTGTTTGTAGTGGGCACAGGTTCGGATTCCGTTGCTGGTGGTGCCGGTAACGACAGGGCCCGGTTCATTGGGAACAAGAGCGACTACACAATCGTCATGCCCGCCTCTGAAGGAGCTGCGTTTACTGTTACGAACAACCTCAGTACGGATGTCGTTACGCTGACGAATGTTGAGACCTTGGTGTTCGAAGACAGGTTGGTAAAGGTCGTGGTGAGTGGTGGGACCGCTGCAGCGGTTACATCTGAGTTAATCGATACCGATGGTGACAAAGTAGTCGATCTGGTTCGTGTCTCGGGGACCGACGCCGCCGACACCGTCACCCCAACGTCATCGCAAATGAGTCTCAGCTTTGAGATCGATTCTGGCGAGGGCGACGATATCCTAACTGGTGGTGACTACGCTGACATCTTCAAGCCCGGGGCTGGTAACGATTTAATCATCGGCGGTAAGAATCTGGACATGGACGCCAACGGGGTCCAGCTGCCCGACCAGGTGCTGCTCTCTGGTAAGCGCGCTGACTTCACGGTTGCAAAGATCAGGGAGTCTAGCTTTACCTTGACGGGCGATTACGAGATCGGCGACGTTATCAACGTCGCATTGGGTGACATATCGGTGCGCCATGTCGCGACCAGTACCGACAAAGCAGTCATTGCTGGCGCACTGGCTACGGCCATTGAGGCGGCTGTCACTGCGGCGAATGGTGAGGACGGCGCGACAGAGAAGATCATTTCTGCGGCTTTTGATTCGGGTTCAGGAAAGATCACTGTGAAAGCGACCGATAACCTGATTTCGGCCATTGTGTCTGCAGAGAATGGTCTGCAAGCAGCTAAGGATGATTCGGGCAATCCGATCGCATCTGCATCGACATCAGAAGCTGTGGACGGAGACCTGTTGACTTTCGAAACGTTCCCGACGGGTGTGCGTGCAGGGGACTTCGTGAAATTGACTGCTGGAAGCGTGACTGGGGTCTACGAGGTGAAGTCAACCAACTCAGACGCGAAGACTATCACGCTAGAGTCGTCCGTATCTGACGCGAGTTTGATTGCGGCGCTGAGCTTGACGGTTGATATTTACGAGACCAACTCGGACGATACCCAGGCGAGTTCAGCGGTAACTTACGAGACCTACACACAGGTCACGAATGGATCTGAGACCGATACCCTCAAAGGAATCGAACGCATCGTCTTTGAGGATCAGTCTGTGTCCCTAATCGCTACGCGCTCTGCCTCGGCTACTTTGGGTACTGATGGTGTTGAAGTTGTTTATCGTGTCAACGGGACCAGCATTGCAGATGTCATCAACGGCACCGCAGAAAATGAGATCTTCAACGGCGGAGGCGGGGCTGATCACTTTGTGATTGCCACGGGTTCGGGTGATGACGAGATTCGGGGGTTCTCGACGGATGATGGGGATGTCATGACGTTCCTGCTTGGGGCAGCCTCCGGTGCCGGCTTAAACAATCTCGGGACTGCGTTTGATGAGTTCAACGAGGTGGATGCCCGCTCGCAGTTGCAGGGTGAAAACCTTGTAATTGATTTGGGTGGCGGTAACAGTGTGACCCTTGTTGGTGTGACCAGTTTGGACGCAACAGATGTTGAGTTCATTCACGCCACAACTTTCTGACCTTTTTTCTATCAGGTGAATAAATGGCTGTAGAAGCGGAACGGGATGGGGGTCTACCGAATGACTCTGTTGATAACGCGGAGAGTTTGGTTCAGCAGTTTCAGGCGACTTCCGGGGTTATTGGTAGCCCATTTGAGGGCGCGATCAGCTCGGAATCTGACGTTGACTATTACAAAATCGAGGTTGCAGGGCCAGGACTCGTTCAAATAAATTTCTCAACGCTGAGTCAAGCGAGCGCACCTATATGGACATTGGCTGTAATTAACAGTGACGCAACCGCTTACCTGCCGTTAACCTCGAGAGTAGATTCTGACGGTGCAACACTGAGTGCTGACTCTGAGGCACTGGATACCGAGCTCACGGTTCAGGGGGTAGACGGAGATCCTTCGCTACGCAACTTCTACTTTGAGGGCAGCACCAATGTTTACAAGGTTTTAGATTCCGATTTAACCAGTGGCGCGGGGACATTGAAAGTCGCAGCGGCTCCCGCGAAAGACTCGGGTGCTGTGTTGCAGTTCGATCCGGCCTACTTGCAAACCGGCGAGGACGTCACATTGAGCGCCTTTGCTACAGAGGCGGGTAATTACTACCTGAAGGTCTCGAAAGCAACGTCATTCAGTACTGCCAGCTATACGCTGCAAGCCAGCGTGGTACCTACTGGTGAGAGCAGCGTAAACGACGATAAATTAGATATAAAGTCTACCGAGCGCGGCGGTATCAGCAATCGGTTGCTCGAAGATGTATGGATGCAGGGCGCATTGTCTGGTGACAGCGATGTTGATTACTGGTCCTTTACGACTACCGGCGCCAGTGACTTTGATATTCAGTTTGTTGGATCAGGGGGATCCGACGATATTCCCGTCTGGGAAATCACCGTCACCAATTGGGGGGGTACAAACCTCACAGATACACCACTTGTTTCTGCCGTGCAGTTTTCTGCCGGTGCTTACGCGACTCAGTCGTTTACCGCGAGCCAAAACCCCGAGGCCAAGACTTATTTGGTGAAGGTTACGGCTGCGAAAGACGATGTAAGCGCCTTAGGCTACTCGATAAAAGTATCAGGTGCCAATCTGGACCTTAACGATACACCCGTCTCAACGTTAGGGGACGTATCGAGTCTGTCTAGTGGTGCTTACCTTAGCGCGTACACCTCGGACGATGTTGCGGTCGTTGTCAAGGCACTCCCGGCAACCGATGCAGGTGGCGAGTTACCGCTGTCTAGTTTATTTTCCGCGAGCGATGCAGATACCAATCAAACCCTTTCGTACCGCATCTCGCTCAACCCAGCCACCGGTAGCGCAGTAACCAGTTACATCGAAGCGACCGTCAGTGGTGAGACGGTCCGTTTCGGCTCGACAACCGGGATGGAGAGCAGCAGCAACATATTGCTGACCGCTGAACAGTTTGAATCGGCTACTTTCGTACCGGGCGCAACGCCCGGTGATGCCGTCATGCTTTTCCAGGCCGTTGATGACTCTGGAGCGGAAGACGGCTCTGGGTACGGTGCGCTCATGGAATTAGTCATGCGGGTGGTCGACAGCAACACCCGCGTTCTCGTGACTGGGACATCCCCGGGTACCCTGACCGAGGGGGCCTCCACTTCAAAGGACCTCATCTCGGTAAAGCTTGGGGCAGCGCCAGCAACGGACGAGACGGTCACCGTTTTTCTGGATCACGGTTCCGAGGCGGCTGGCCAATACGAGCTGTCCTATAGCAAGGCGTCGCTTGCTTTTACCACGTCGAATTGGGCAACCGAGCAGGTCGTGGAGATCAGAGCTCGCGAGGACCTGAAAAAGGAGACCAGTCAAACCGGCGAACTGAGTTTCCGTGTAACCAGCTCAGACTCATCTTCTGCATACAACGGTATGGCTGTAGAGGGTTTTACCTATGACATCGTTGATGTTCCGAATCACCCCGCTACCGGGGAGGTTACGTTCAGTGTTGCCGGTGGCGTACTCCAACAGGGTGCGGTTCTAACAGCATCAGACACGTTGGCAGATGTTGAGGGTAAGTCGAATCCAACTGTCTACCGCTGGTCTTCTAGTTCAGATGGTGTCGTTTGGGGTAGCGGGTTTGCCACCGGGACCGCGGTGACGCTTACCAATGCGCAGGTGGGGAAGTACATCCGCGTCGCGGGCGAATTTATTGATGGTGAAGGAAATTCGGAGCGCGTACTGAGCGATACAACGTCGAGCGTGGTGCTCAACGTTAACGATGCACCGACGGTTGCAGTTGCCCAAACGGATATCACAGCAACAACGGGTAGTCTTTTCAGCTATAGCCTACCCGCAGGAACTTTTGCTGATATCGACGCCGGCGACACGCTGACGTACAGCTGGAAATTGCTGGACTCTGAGACCGGTACGACCGCTAGCAACATGCCTGACTGGTTAACAGTCGCGTCAGATGGTAGGACCCTCTTCTCGGATGGCGTTAGTGCGAGCGCAGGCGAAGTCCTCTACGTGCAGGTTAAGGCAACGGATGCCAGTAATGCCTCTGTTTCCGATGTTTTCAGGTTGACCATTGAGGCGGCGGATGCGGGGGCTCCGAGGGTTCAAAAGCTCATAGAGGACCAGTCGGTAAATGAGAGTGCGAATCTGAGTTTTGCCTTTGATTCGGATACGTTCGTTGATCCTGAAAATGGTGTCCTCACTTACCAAGCCAGCACCACTGCCACGGACGATCGTTCTTTACCGGTGTGGCTGGTATTTGATTCGACGACGAAGACGTTTTCGGGGACACCGTCCAATACCGACGTTGGTACATTGCCGATTACGGTGACCGCTACAGACGACACGGGTAAAAGTGTGTCGGATGTATTTTTGTTGCAAGTCAATAACGTCAATGCGCTTCCCACTGGCACGTTGTCCTCGAATTCGCTCGCTGTTGCCGCCAAGCAGGGCTCGATTCTGACAGCTTCGGCAAATATTTCTGATGCCGACGGGCTGGGGGAATTTGTCTATCAGTGGCAATACAAGACAGCTAGCGGCGAGTGGAAGAACATTTTCGGGGCCAACGCGACGACGTTCACTTTGACACAGGCTGAGGTGGGCAAAACTGTCCGTGCGACAGTGAGTTACGAAGATCTCATGGGCACCACCGAGACCTTTGTGAGTGCGACGCCCACATCGACGGTTGCCAACGTGAATGATGCTCCTGTCGTGCAAAATGCGATCGCGAATCCCGCTGGGCTGTTGGCTGGTGTCCAAGGGTCCTTCCAACTCGCGTCTGACATTTTTGAGGATGTTGACGGTGATACCCTGACATTGACGGCAACCAACGGGTCAGGCGAGGCCTTGCCGAGTTGGCTGACTTTTGATGGTGCCACCAGAACCTTCGCACTTAATGGTTCGCAAACAGCCAGCGATAGTGTTGTGGTGAAGGTAAAAGCGTCTGACGGTCTGCTGGATGCATCAACCACTTTTGTCGTTAGTTTTGGTACGACAGTCGCAGGGCAAGTTAAGGGGTGGAAGGGTACCGCGCCGCTCGGAGATGTTGTTGTGAAGTCATCCGATGCGGTTGATGCGGTTACCGATACCTCTGATACCGACGGCACTTTTACCTTGCTTTCGGTCCCAGGCGACCAGGCAGCGCTCCAGGTCACAAAGATTGGTTTTGCGCGTGGAGAGGCAACACAGGCATCAATTACTCTCTCTGATGTGATTGACAACTTGAAGGTCTTCTTAAACTTAAACTTGAGTTACGAGGCCCCATTCAAACACGTGTCCGCCGACTTCAATGGTGATGGTCAGCACGAATTGTCTGATGTGATTGGGGTACTAAAGTATTTCTTAGGTTTGGACACGGGAACAGCCCTGCCAGGGTGGGTTTTTGTTAACGGGGTAGACCTAGATGATTCGGGTTACCCCCTTCGTTGGGATGATTCAGCCTCCGCTGGCGATCGATTGGACAAAACCCATACCCAACCGGCACCCTTGAGCGTTGATTTGACTGGAGATACATCGGATCTTCAGTTGATCGGTGTGCTGCGTGGAGATATGGATGGATCATTCTTCGATGCGTAAAGTTGGATCATCGCGGATACGTTTCTGCGCAGAATAGAGTCACGACCAGTCAGAGCCAATATTTGGTGTATATTGTGTTTATCTGGGCAAATTTATCAAAATTAGCAGTCAATGTGATATCGGCGACTGTGTAATGCTTCAAGTGCTGAAATAGGAACAAAAAATGACAAATATCGCTAAAAAATTGAACTTTCGATCTAACAAATCAGTCGTTAAAAAGACTGAAGCGTCAAATAGTTTAATCAGCCCGATTGCGCTCGCCGCACTTGGTCTTTTTGGTGCGATTGAAGTTCAAGCAGCCCAATCAATCGAACCGGTGACTGACCGCGCAGAGCTTCTTGGCGCAGCCCGTGCCGCTTTTGAAGCAGGGGGCGTAGCTCCAGAGCGTATTGAAGCTTTGATGCAACTCTTAGCTTCGGCTCCGCTCGATCAGCTAGAGGGCCTCGTCACGAAGAGTCTGGCGGCGGTTGCTGCGAGCTTTGAGCAAATTCCTGTTGAAACGGCGGTATCTGCTGACGATTTGATTCAGACGGTGATGCAGCAAGTCGCCGTTAGCCTAGAGGCCGGGGATCTCGATCTTTCGCCGTTGCCAGCGATGGTGTCGAAGGTTGATGGTTTCGACAATACCGAACCACAGCAGATGCTCGAGCGCATTGAAGGCCTCTCAGATGCGATTGCCGGTGCATTCAACACAGGGCGGGCTGAGGGTCAGGGTGCGGACGCGTTCATGCAGCTTTTGGCTGCAGCAGACACAGGCACGAAGTCTGACAGCGCGCCATCAACCGGTGCTGAAGCCGCAGCGACTGCAACCGCTGCTGCCAGCTTGACGAACGTCGGCTTGTTACTGGCTTTGGTCGCGGTAGCCGGCGGTGGCGGGTCTGCTGCGGCTGCGGCTGCGGCCAGTTCAAGTGGTGCTGTTGTTAAGGGTCCGTTGAGTGGGGCTTTTGTTTTCCGGGATGCCAACGGTAACTATCAATTTGATGCCGGGGAAGAATCTACAACTACAAACGCATCTGGCGCTTACACGCTGGCAGGTTCTGGCGGTTCAATCATCGCGACCAATAATCCAGACGGTGATGCCGCTGCCGCTACAGACACCTTCAGTGGGGCCTCGTTTTCAGGTTTGCTCGCCGCGCCGAACAATGCAAGCGTCGTCACGCCGCTGACCACACTGCTAGCCGCTGACCCGACCTTGACCGTCGCAAAACTTCAGGCTGTTCTCGGCTTGGATGGCGTCGACCTCCTGACATTCAACCCCTTCGGGGCTGGCGTGTCCGACGCTGATAAATTAAAGGTTGAGAAAGTGGCTGTGCAGGTCCAGGAGGTTTTGGTCTCTATGGGTGGGGCAGTCGCAGATTCAGGTGTTAATCTCGGCGCCGCCGTTAAATCAGTTGCAAAGGCACTTGGTGAAACTCTCGGCGCTGCAGACGCTGGAGCAGATGCGGCAGCGACCTTGTCAACAGCACTAGATGGCGTGACCACCAAGGTGGTTGCAGCAAATCCGACCGTCAATACCACCGTCTTGAATTCAGCCAAAACGGGTATCGCCACAGCGATTACCTCGGTGCAAAACGCGGCTGACTTAGACGGACTAAAAACCGTAGCCAAGAGCAGTGCGGATGCGCTTGCAGCAAAAGCCTCCGCCGCCGGCTTTGTTAAGGAAAACTTCAACATCGCCGTGAATGCGACTGAGGACGTCGCGACTGGTGGCACTGGTAGCGCGGCTGGTCCGACGGCGTCTGTCGTTAACGCGAGTCGTGCCAAGCTTTACGACTACTTCGATGGTGTTGGGGCTGCGCCGTCTGCCGCGCCAAAAATGACCATCGATCTGAGCGGTTACGAGTTTTCCGGTTCGGGGACGATGGATCTGGCTGCATCACTCTCGAAAGAGGGGGTGACTGAGAGCTTGACGATCGCAATCACTGACGTTGCGGTGACCACAGAGGGCGGCTTGGCTTTGGGCGCTAACCAGACTGCTTCTGTGAGTATTAAATTAGGCGATACCGAACTCGCAACCTTCGCGCTCGCAAACGCGGATCAGCTGTTGCTGTCTGACGGTAACGAGGTCAAAGTTGACTTCGATGCGTTCATGCAGCAGATTTCAGGTAGTGCACTCGATACCGCCGATCTTTCTTCTACTCAGTTAGCTGCGCTTGCGAAGGTGGCGCTGGGTGGAGTGCTCCAGGAGGCGACGACAGATTCACTCATTGCGGCGTTAAAGGCTGCCGTCACATTACCCGAAAATACGAATACTGTCAGCGAAGCCGCGGCCTTGTTGCAGGGCCTCATTGATCTGCCTCAGATTTCGGGTTTGACAGTCAAGTCTTTGACTGATGCGATCTCCAACGATGCCTTGCGCGAGGTCGTTGAAGCAAATCTAACTGCATTGGGTGTGGTGGTCTCCAGTGACACTTTGTCAGGTGCTTTAGGTAAGATTGGTGACAGCCAAATCGCAAATTGGTCCGCATCCGAGGTATTGAGCAGCGTGCTTGACATTGCGACCGCGAATAATATTGGCGCTTCAGAAATCAACGGCCTGCTCGACGATGCTGTTACGTACCTTTTCGACTCTGCCTCGAACGCCGGGGTCACACGCCAGCAGTTAGTCGATGCTGTACTCGGCAGCGTCAACAGCGACAACCTGTCTGATGTGGTCGCAATCCTCGAAGGGATTGACCTAACCGACATTCTTGGCACCAACCCCGATTTGGTTGCCCTTGCTGCTCAGTTCAGGTTGGATCAAACCATCGATCTCAGTGCAATATTACCGGTCATTGCCAAGTTGACCCTCGCTACAAACGGGACTATTGACTTTAAGGTAAACAATTTTGATGGTGTCACGGTAAGCAACTCGGGGGCTCCGGTCACTGGGTTTAGTTTCTCAATGCCAGTGGGCTCCAATGACACGCCACAGATCACCTCGACGCTAGAGGGCGCGGGCGTGGGCGTGGGCGCGGGTGGTGTGACTCTGCCCAGCGGCACCTTTACAGGTGATATCGCGGCCTACGCACTAGCGTATGGTTCAATCAATAGCGCGAACAAATTTGTAGCGGCGGCGGAATTGCCAGAATGGGTCACCTTTGACGCAGCGACTGGAGCCATATCTGGTACGCCCTTGAATGGCGATGTCGGTACTCATTACTTTGTCTTGTCTGCATACACTGCAACCGGGGAGGTGACTAAAAAGCCGTTCACGTTGACCGTTGCTGAGTCCAACGATGCACCGACTGTTGTAGACATTCCAGCGCAAACAATCGGCGAGGGTTTCACTGGTGCTGCGATCGACTTGTCGCAGTATTTTTCGGACATCGATACAACCGAAAGCTACAACACGCTGACCTACTCGGTGGAAAGTACTGGTGCTGCCACTGGCACAATCACAGAAGGCACCGCTGAGTTGACCATTGCCGCGTCGATCATCGACGGAACTGACGCGGGCGCGGGCACTGTGACCGTGACAGCCTCAGACGGCAAGGGCGGCTCCGTGTCCAAAGACATCAGCGTTTCGGTGACGCAGGATACAACGGCGCCGACTGCTCCTAACGCGTCATTCGTTGATAACGGCAGCAGTGAGTCAGATGGCATCACCTCGTTGGGGGCCGTCACGGTGTCGGGCCTCGAAACAGGCGCGACAATCGAAATCAGTACGAATGATGGTACGAGTTGGACCGCCCAGTCCCTGGTGGATGGCAAGTTCACACTGCCTACTGGCGTCTATGCAGATGATGTTTCCATTCGTGCGGTTGATGCTGCGGGGAATGAGGGTGCAGGTACAACCTTGGGTATTGCAGAAGTGGTGGCTGCGCCAGTAACACCAACATTGACACTGGGTGCCGCGAAAGAGGGGACCGTAGCTGTCGGCAACCTCGCCGATGACTATACCGGTCTAGCTGGCTGGCAGTACAGTACTGACGGCGGATCTACCTGGAGCGCGACCCAGCAAACCGTAGGCAACAACGCGAAATTCACTGTTCAAGACGCGTCATATGCAGTGGGTGATATCCAGCTTCGTTCGGTCAACACTGCGGGCTTTACGAGTGAAGTCGCAGAAAGTGGCGCCGAATGGGTGGTCGATACAGTTGCGCCAACGATTGCAAGTGTTTCGGCTGGAGTCTTGAGCGGTGACGTCGTTACATATGAGGTGTCATTTACTGAGGCTGTTGTTGGCGTCGGTGTGGATGACTTCACAGTCGGTACAAACGTTACCAAGACCAGTGTGCAACTAAAATCAAATACAACCGCGACCTATGAGGTGGCGGTGACCGTGGGCGCACGCGAGGCCGGTGACATTGCTTTAGACATCGCAGCCGATGCCGCGATTACAGATGCCGCCGGTAACGTGTTTGTCCCAGGAGACGTACCTGACACAATCAGCGTAGCCGATTATCTGGTTGGTAAGACTGGTTCTACTCTGACGTCATTGAACAGCGGCGCTGGCGCTGAAACGTTCATCTTTGGATCCACAACGGATACGCTGGTGATTGATGCAGCCACAGATTCGACTGCGTCAGCGACCGACACAATAAACGGATTTACGTCGGGCACTGACAAAATTGATATCAGCGCGCTGTTGAGTGATTATTCTGGTCTATCAACGAAGACATACACTTCTGATTCGAAGCTTAGTTTTATCTTTGAAACTATTGCTCTCAACGAGGAAGGCGCTGTGACTACCGACCCTTCTGCTGCTGTGTCCCATGCTTTGAGGGCGAAAGTTTACGCGAAGGACGGCCTATTTACCGGTGAGGACGGTACATCAACGGAAGGCTTGATCGCTTTCACGATTGCGGATGTGACGGGTGTAGGCGAAATGTCGGTGGCACTCAGTTCTGCGGTTTTCAAGGGTACACCGGTTACCCTGGTAGACGGTACGTTGGTTTCAATGGGTTCGGAATTCGTTAAAGCGGTTGCTGCTGGTGGTTATCTTGGGGCGGTTACTATCACGCCTTCTGCGGGCGATAGTGAGGCTGCCGTTCAATCGTTTGCCGATTCGTTCGAGATGATGCTTGACACCCTTAGTATTACCCTTGGATCAGATACATCAACAGAAACGGACCTGCCATTACCTGTGAGTGTTTCACATCCGAACGGTAGGACGGTTTCTGCGGTCGATGAGCTTTACACGTTGGGAGCGGCGGGAGATAATTCAATTTCTATTTCGAGTGTTGGTGATCAAACCACAGTTGTGTACGACGACAACCCTGCAGCAGGAACTACGACTCCAACCACCCTCGTATTCCAGACTTATGCTACAGATGGCGAGTCAGCGGTCAACTTGTCATCAACCGACTTCATCTTCAGCTCTTAACCTGAGCTCTAGGGGCACCCCATCACCCCCCGTTGCGTGCATCGGGGGGTTTTCTTTTTCAACGAACCTGGTTTGATGATGACCGTCAGAAGCGGAACGTTCCAAAAACTATCCCTTATTCTCACGCTGTGGGTTGCATCAGGTTTGGCTGGTGCCGCTGATTGGTCTGTGTATGTTCAAACTGTGACCAACGTGAGCCCGCAGGAGCGAGCAGCGAGAGGGCAGCTGATCTTAAACACCATCAAGGGTGGCGTTGAAAAAGGGCCTGACTTGGCACTTGCGATTAGCCGAGGTGATGCCGCAGACGCGGGGCTCAAAGAGCGGCAGTCCGCCATGTCGCCGCAAATTTATACCAGCCTTGAACTGGCGAATAAGCGAGTTTCAGGGGTTGACCGGATCGGTCCATCAGCGACAGTTGGCGTCAAACAGTTGGTTTATGACTTTGGTGCGACCAAAGCCGGCATCGACGCGGCAAATGAGCGCTTTGGCGCCAGCGGTTTAAATGTTGAGGCGCAGCGCCTTGCGGCTGTCTACCGTGGTGTTTCTGCATGGCACGAGCTTTATCGCCTGCGAGAACTCGTCAAGGTCAAACGAATGGCCGTTGCGCAGTTACTCAGTCTGAGGTCTCGTATTGAAGATCGCGTAAACATCGGTGGGAGTGCCCCCAGCGAGCTGTTGAAGATTGATGCACGGCTTGCGCTGATGGAGACAGAACTCGCAAAGCTTTTAAGCGCCGAGGGCGCTGCTGAGGCGCAATGGCTGGAGACGACCGGTGTGAACGTCCCCAGCGAGCTAAATGTTCATCCAGACAGTATTCAAAGCCTGCGCAATATTTCGGCAAAGGACCTTGAGGTATATCTTGCCAACTTCCCGGCACAACAGGAGCGGTTGAAACGCCTGGAGGCGCTCCGCCTTACCCTGGTTGCGGTGCGAAATGGCGAGCGGCCAAACGTCTACCTCGATGTCTCGACGACCAAGCAACTCAACAGCAGCGGCTCGTCAGATCGTGGTGTGGCGCTGGTATTGCAATACGATCTGTTCAATGGCGGCGCATCGCAAGCCCGCGTCAACCGCGCGTTGTCGGATGTTGCGCAGTTCGAGGCCGAGATTGCGTTGCAGGCTCGTCAGTTCACTACGCTGGGGTTGCAAACCATCGCTGAAATCAGGGCCGGTGACATGGCGCTGCGTGCGACACGAAATTCAGCACGTGTGGCGCTTGAAACTCTGCAGGCAACCACGATACAGTTTCAGGCGAATCGCGGTAGCCTTTTTGATGTGTTGCGCACCGCAGAGGACCTGGATGACGCCGCATCCGCGTTGATCGAGACCGAAACACGGCTCTCACTTAACTACTATCGCATGCGCTACGTTGCATCCGATTTGTAGATCTATTCCCAAACAACTTTCGCATGGATATTTCGAATCATCTTAATTGGTTGCGCCAGTATTACCTGGGTGCAGACCAGGCGATGTCGGTCGATCAGGCTGAAGCCACCGCTTTGATGTCTGTTGCCAGGGGGCAAGAGGCAATCGCTGCTTCAATTCGCGGTCAGGGCTTCATGGTTTCTTCGCTGCCCTACGACCAGATGAACCCGCCTCGCACAGGCTTCCCGCTGTTGCTCGGTTGCTCCGGCTTGAATGCGGATTTAGATGAGCTGTTTACCGTCATGGGTGTTGGCAGTGGCGATCAATACCTCATTCTTGATGGGGGCGGTGAATCCCGTGAGGTACCTATTGACACTTTTTGGCGGGAGCGCGACTGGTGGATATTACAGGTGGCATTAGCCCCTGTCACAGATCGTTTCACCGAACAATCATCAAATCAAAGTTCGTTGCGTAGCCATTGGTTTTTTGGCCCGTTGTTGCGTGCCAAGGGGATTTATTTTCAGGTTGCGATCGCCGCACTAATGGTCAACGTTTTTGCGCTGACGACATCCATTTTCAGCATGATTGTTTACGACCGCGTCATCCCTAATCAGGCGGTGGACACCCTAACAGCGCTGTTGGTCGGGGCAGGTATCGTTTTTCTAAGTGACTTCATCATCCGCACGCTGCGCGGCTATTTTTTAGATTCTGCTGGTGTCGCTGCAGATACCCTGATTGGCGAGGCTTTGTTTGAACAAGTGATGGAGATTAAAACGTCGCACCGCACAGGATCCTCGGGCGCCACAGCGAGCCTGATGAAAGAATTTGAGGCATTGCGCGATTTTTTAACTTCAACAACATTGGTCACATTAATCGATATTCCTTTTGCAATTATTTTTCTGCTCGTTATTTGGTCGATCGGTGGGCCTATGGTTTGGGTTCCCTTGGCTGCAATTCCGCTGATGCTTGGCTCAGGCCTCTTGGTTCAGCCAATCATGCGTCGCATAACAAAGGCGAGTCAAGTTGACGGTCATCGTAAGCATAGTGTGTTGGTCGAGACGTTGCAGGGTATGGATACCGTTAAGGCGATGGGTGCTTCCCAAGTGATGATGAAGCGCTGGCGCACGGCGGTCGCATCGCAATCCCAACTGGGCTTAAGACAACGCATGTGGGCGTCGTTTGCTGCAAACATCGCTAACTTGGCGCAGCAGCTTGTGCAAGTGGGTGTCGTAACTGTTGGTTTCTTTCTGGTTGGTGAGGGGGCGCTTGGGTTTGGCGCGATCATCGCTTGCACAATTTTGTCCGGGCGAGCGATATCGCCGCTCGCGCAACTTACGCAGTTGCTAACCAAGGTCAACCAATCGATGGCGAGCTACAAGTCTTTGGATGCCTTGATGGGTTTGCCACGAGAGCATACTAAGGGGCACACCTACGTGCGTCGCCCCTCCTTACAGGGGCGTATAGAGTTTCGTAATGTCACGTTTACATACCCGGAGGCGTCGCAACCTACGCTTAAAAACGTCAGCTTCACCATTGAAGTAGGCGAACACATCGGTATCTTGGGGCGCATTGGCTCAGGCAAGTCAACAATCGCGAAGTTGTTGCTGGGAATTTACCAGCCTGATGACGGCGTGATTTTGGTAGATGGTGTGAACGTCAGTCAGATTGATCCAGATGATCTTCGACGGAATCTCGGTGCCGTACTCCAAGATATTTGGCTCTCTGCCGGGAGCATCAGGGATAACATCGCGATGCGGTCTGGGAGTGTCTCGAACGAAGAATTGTTAAGAGTTGGCACGGTCACTGGCGTGTCTCAATTCGTTGACATCCTACCGCAGGGCTATGAGACCCAACTGCGTGAGCGTGGCGAGGGTTTATCGGGCGGGCAACGCCAAGCCATCTGCATCGCGCGGGCATTGGTCGGGGAGCCAACCACCCTCGTACTTGATGAACCTACCAGTGCAATGGATCAACAGGCTGAGCAAACCATCGTAAATTGTCTCGCGCAAGAATCAAATAACAAGACCTTGCTGGTTGTAACGCACAAGGCAGCTTTGATGAAATTGGTTTCTCGTGTACTGGTAATCGATGGTGGGAAAATTGCCTACGACGGCCCACCTGAGCGGTTGGCCCAAGGGCGGGGGGCTTGACGATGTTCAAGGCAATTCAAAACCGGTTATTCAGCACAAATCGCGCGGTGGGCGTGAGAATTTCGTCGTCTTTGTTGCTATACAGTATTGCGTCGATCTTTATTGCGTTGGTGACTTGGTCGGCGTTTGCGGAGATAGATACCGTTACCCGCGCGACAGGAAAAGTGATCCCCTCTGGCCGACTACAGGTCATCCAGAGTTTAGAGGGTGGCATTTTTGAGTCTATCAGTGTGCGTGCGGGACAAACCGTCAAGAAGGGCGACGTGATTGCGACTCTGAGCACCGTTCAGCTCGGCGCTGATTTGAACACCCGCTCGCAGCAGTTGTTTAATGCGAAGGCAAAGGCGGCCCGCTTTAAAGCGTTAGCAGCAGATAAGACGCCTGTCTTTGGTGTGGAACTTGAGCGGGCTGCGCCTGACTTGATAGCATCTGAACGCGCCGCATTTGAGACTTCTCGGGCCCAGTTTGAAGCTCAACAGGATGTCATTCGTGCGCAAATGACCCAGCGTGAGTTGGAGCGGCGTGAGGCGAGAGTGTCTCGCGACTCTGCCCTAAATACGTTAGAAATGATGGCAAATGAGCGCAAGCTCATCGCCGAGCTGGTCCAAAAGGGCCTGGAGCCGCGGCTAGAGCTCATTCGATTGGACCGTGCCATTGCTGATGCGCGTGGTAGATATGATGCAGCGAACGTTGCAATTAGTCGTATTGAGTCCTCAATTTCGGAAATGAAGTCACGGTTGAATGCCAGTGTGCGCCAATTCCGTTCGGAGGCGCAAAACGAATACAACCAAGCAATGGCTGAGGTCAACGCGATGACTCAGTCAATTCCAGCACTTCAGGACCGAGTCAATCGTTCCGAGCTACGGTCACCTGTTGATGGTGTCGTCAACAGAGTGTTATTCAGTACGGTTGGCGCGGTCCTCAAACCAGGGGAGTTGGTCGCAGAGGTGGTCCCTTCAGACGATGACTTGTTGGTGGAGGCTATGGTCGATCCGAGAGACATCGCGTTTGTCGCCGTGGGGCAGCCTGCTAAGGTGAAAGTGACGGCCTACGATTACGCTATTTATGGTTCGCTGGAGGGTGAAGTCTTAGAGATTAGCCCAGACGTCTTTGTGCTCAATGACAAGGGGCAAAGCGCCTATCAGGTCAAAATTAAAACGCAAAAGCCAGAGCCAGGCTCACGGGCAGAGAAAATCAGCATCATGCCTGGGATGCAGGCTCAAATTGACATCGTGAATGGCTCGAAGACCGTCATGCAATACCTGTCGAAACCTCTGGTGTCCGTGAAGGAAAACGCCTTCAAGGAGCGTTGACGTGTCCAATTTCAGCATCACTCATGCACAGTTTACGGACTATGTCGGTAGCGAGGGATATGTATCGCCTTTGAATGTGAAGCTCGTAGATGGGCGTTGGTTATTCGATTTGTCAGCTTCTGGCTTGTCGATGGATCACGATAATTTGAAAAGCCAGTTAACGACACCAGCTTCTGCCAAAGGACTGCCAGCTTCAATTCAATTTCAAACCGAAGGTCTGCTGGAATTGTCTGGGTCGAGTTATGAGCTGGTTCTTGTCCTCTTATCCGGTGAGGATCGCGTCAAGGGAGCCGGTGAGCTTGAGATATCGGTTGCGCTAAGCGCCACCGTGTCATCCAATTCGACGCGTCTGACGATCGCTACGAATCAACAGGAAAAGGATATCGCTATAAGTCCCCCGATCGATATCGTGGGGGGAACATTCGGCGTCAAATTCCCACTCACTGTCGAGCCACTCGTGAAAATTGAGGCTGGTGCGGAAGGCTTCAATGGCGCTTTTGAGCTTGCATCCCTGTTTGCGTTTGTATCTGGGAATTCATTGCTGAAGTTTGCGCTAAATAACAATCTGTTTAGCCTTGCAGGCCAGCGATTCATGTCTATCGAGTTGAGACCGCTCGGAAGTAGCGAGTCATTGTTTTCGATAGATGTGCGCTTGCCGATTAGTTCGCATTCAAACCAAGCACCACAAATTATTAAAACGCCTTCACCTATCCTGCTTACTGATGTTGAGTCGACGCTTTCATTAGCCTCATTGTTTTCTGATGCATTAGCGGACACTGTGACGTACAGTGTCAAAAGCGAATCAGACTCGGGCTACGAGCCGATTACGCAAGCAGGGGCTACCTTGAATAAGAGCTTTTGGTTTGAACGGATCGAACCCGACACTCAAGCTACATTCACGCTGCGAGCAACTGATCAATCGAATGCGGCCGCTGAGATTGATTTACAGGTAATACGCGCTATCCAGAACGAGTCGCCGGTAGCCTACGCCTTTGACTCAAATTTGCAAGTTGCCAATACCTGGCGTTACGGTGCACAGTATCACCGCAATGCGATCACTGAGGATTCCGATGCATTGCAGCTTGGTGATGTCATCTCCACATTAAAGTTTTTTTTGAAGTTACAGACCCCAACAGCTATGCAGCAGCGAGCTGCAGATTATGACGATGATGGTGATATCGATCTGTCCGATGTGATTGGTGCGCTGAAGGGGTTCTTGAATCTGCCGGGTAGTACGCCGACATGGGAGGTTTTTGACGCTGACGCCTCTGATGGTGTTGAGCTGGTTGGACTTCTGAATGGCGATATCGATGGCAGTTGGGGCATCAGCGCATGAGCGTAATTTGGCTGTTAAAACAATGTACAAAAAAACTCTAACCACTCATCATGCCGCTGCGACTGTTTTTCTGTGCCTAGCGCTTCAGGCTCAGGCTGGATCGTTCGATGCGCTGGTCGAGGCGTATCCTTCTGAATCGATCGGTCCTGGCTACATTGAGATCGGTGGTGATTTGTTTAACGATACGGTTGATATCCTTGGAATTAAATCGAGATTCGTGGGGGCCAACGCACCGGATGGCGAAGGTGACTATTCGGGCGTAACCGCTCGTTTTGGTCTGGCGATGAGTGACAACTTGTGGATTGATGGCGCCTACCAAAAGCGCCAGGTTAAATATGGCGGTTTTGATCTTAGGCCCGACTCCTACGATCTGGCCACACAGTGGACGCATCCCGTATCTGATTACTTCGGTGGTGTTCGTGCTACGTTCAACAGTAATCGCAGTGCTAGGATCACCGGCGCAGCTGATCTCTCGATAGTGGGTTTTAACGTCGATACGTTGACCCTCGACAGTGCGCAAGACAGCAGTACCGGTCTTCACTTGCTTTGGGGACAGGGTTTTGACGATTGGCGCTGGACCAGCTTCTTGGGGGTGTCGCGTGGATCGACGAATTTTCGCGCAGTAAGTGCTCGGATAGGCGCTGATAATCTAACTTACACCCCAGGTGGCGCGGATGCCATTTCAAGCGCCATTGATCAAGATGCAAACCTGAGTGCGCAGTTGGGTACGTTGCGGCACACCTTCACGAGAATGCAAGCGGG
>Ga0102902_1000209_pt1 | contig 24092 bp, 24 predicted proteins | sample Colrivmet1555B02_FD_78458 | JGI IMG/M metagenome (GOLD analysis project Ga0102902, IMG submission 78458) | Estuarine microbial communities from the Columbia River estuary - metaG 1555B-02 | ecosystem: Environmental > Aquatic > Marine > Intertidal zone > Estuary | place: USA: Columbia River... | reverse complement strand
ATGTGTTCTTCATCAAGATACCTTAATGATGTGTCCAGATGAATATAATTATATAGTAATTTATAAAATTTATTATAAATGTGTTTTCTATTTGGATGTATAGGAATAGATTTATCTATGCCAGTTAATGTTTGCATATAATTCTAATAAATTTATATTATTATTCAAATTTATTTTATTTTATTTTTTTATTTTAATATACTATAATAAATATGGAAATCATTAAAAAATTAGATAATGGTGTTAATAGTATATTGTCTACTCTTATGAAAGAACCTACTTTAATACGTGGTTCTATTCATTTGCTTTTAATGCTTTATGCTGCTAGAATTGCGCCAAAATTACCAGATGCTGTACTTGTATTGTTTGAAAATCAATATTTTAAATTGTTTATATTTTCTTTAATTCTTTGGACTGCTCAGTTTAGTCCATCTACATCTATTTTGATTGCAATCGCTTTTATGGTTTCTATTAATTATGTTAATCAAAAACCACTTTGGGAATTTATGGACGGAGAAATTCAACTTTTAGAAGAAGAAACTGCTGCTCCAGAAATGACCACGATGGCTCCAGAAATGACCACGATGGCTCCAGAAATGACCACGATGGCTCCAGAAACTACTGCGGCAATTGAAGCAGTGGTAGTATTAGCTAATGCTGCAGTAAGTACTACAGCTGTTCCTGCTGAACAAGTTATTCCTGTGGCAGAAATTGCTGCTGCTGCTGTAACTACTCCTGCTGGTTTACAGGCAGTTCAAGCTTTGGCTGAACAAGCTGTTGTACCTGAATCTACTCCTGTACCAGAAGTTCAACGAGAAGTTGATTTGGCAGTTGAATCTATTACTACTGCTGCTCCTCGAGTACCAGAACCATCTCCAGAACCTACTCCTGCACCTGTTGCTCCAAAAGTAGCTGTTTCTGCACCAGCACCTACTACAACTGCTTCTCCTCAAGTACCAGAAGCAGGATGTTATCCAATTAGAAGATATGATATGACAAAAGTATCTCCTCAATCTGGTATTCAATATGGTTTTGAGTCTTATCAAGAATTCAATGCTTAAAATAATACTTTTTTAAGAAAAAAGTATGCAAAAAGTATTAATTTTACCTTAAAGCTTAACGAAAAGTAAAAAACTAAAATTAATACTTTTTTAAGAAAAAAGTATGCAAAAAGTATTAATTTTAGTTAATTTTAATTTACAATATATGCAAGGAATTTTTGCCCTATTTTACAAAATTTTTAGTCTTCTATTATACACTGATTTAGATTGATAGAATTTTGTTCGTCATTTTGTTCGTCTTTTCTTATTTCTGTTTTTTTTGTACGTTGTATGCAGGTTGTATTAATATCTTTTATATCATAATCGTCTAAATCGATCTTATTATTTTCTAATATAGAAGTTGTGAAATGGCTTTTATAAAAAGTTCGTCTTTGATTAGATTGTATTTTATATACAGAAAAATTATCATGTAAATCTATAATCATTGGATGTTTTTCTGTATGATCCTTTCGAAAAATACGCCCAACGATTTGTTCTAATTTCCCGTTTTCATTTTTAGTAGATTTTTTTAAATGGCCTATAAATTTTTTAGGAGTTGTTAATATTAATGTATCTAAATCTTTTTCTGATACTCCTTCTCCAAATGCACTAAATGTAGCTAAAATAACTTGACTAGCTCTCGAACGTTCTAAATCAGATTGTTTCATTTGTCCTAGAAATAGACCATATGTAAAATTAGAATGTAAATCATTGTCTAATAAAAGTTTTAAGGATTTTAAATGTTCTCTGCGATCACTTAATACTAATATTTTTCTACTTTCTCTAAGTACTAAATCTTTTATAATTTCTAAAATTAATCGATTTCGTTTTGGCATTTGTATTAAATCCGTAAGCATACTTGTAAATTGAATTTGTGATTGTCCAGTATTTTTATTTTGGGACATTATTTCTTTATATTCAGAACTATTAATTGTTATCGTATTCAATATTGGTTTCAATCCTTTTCTTTTGACTTTTGATTGGTAAATTATATCACCGATATGATATTGGAACACATATTCACAACCATCGCTTCTTTTAGGTGTTGCTGACAAACCTATCGTATACTGGCTTGATAATTTTCCTAATACTTTAGAAAACCCACGACTTGGTGTATTTTGTATTTCGTCAATTACAGTAAGACCTATGTCATTAAACAAAGAATCTGGATAATCTACCCTAGCTAAACTTTGTAACATTGCAATGACTACATGTTTATCTTCAACATCTATATTTTTTTGACCTTGTATAAATCCAACTTCAATACCTGGTATAAAACGTTTTAATTCCGAATGCCATTGATGCATTAAGGAAATTTTATTAACAATTACAATTGTTTTTATTTTTAATTTAGAAATCACATTTATGGTCATAAATGTGTTATGTGTTACTGTAAAATCACCAAGAACATATCTATGATTACCATCAATCTCAAATCCATAATAATCATCTATATCTAATTGTTTTACTTTTATACCAGTATTTAATACATTTTTAATTTGACGTGTTTGATTTGCTCGTTTTCTTGGACAAAGTGTAGGGATTTCCGATGTATTTCCAGAAATACATATTCTATAATAATAATTTTGTTTATATGCATTTTTATACCAACATCCCTTTACTTGTTTACTTTTATAACAAGCAAATCCAAGACTTCTAGCTAAATAAATAGTATCGTCAATTAATTTTTCAGATTTTTGACTAAAATCGAATGTGCATTTATCATCTACTAAAGATCCATCGCTATCTAGTAACCCAGCTAATAATTTTAACCGATTTTCTCTAGAATTGTATTTGTAAATATCAGGTATATGTTTATCACCTATTAAATTTTGTATTTTAAGTTCATTTAAAAAATTATTTGAATTATATTTACCAGAACCATCTCCATTGATATTATAAATATAACCATTGTCAAATTGTAAATAACAACTAAATTTTGGTAATTGGGATTTTAAATAATGCAAAATAATAGAATCTTGGTTAGTAATTTGACTACACGTAGAAGTCCCATCTCCTAACCATAATCCTATTATGTATGGATCAAAATTTAATGGTTTTTCATCAAAATCTATTGCAATTTTGTATCCTTTTAATATATGTTTAATACTTTTGGGTAATTTAACATAATCCTTAACGGCAATTTCCACAATTTTTTGTTGCTTAATGGTTTTCATAAATTCTATGGCTCCAAGTTTATCATTTATTTTAAAACGTCGACATTTAAAACTAAAATTTTCAAACCACCGAACTTGCCATGATTTGTTTATATTTGATTTTGATATATTTGGATTACTAGATACTCTTAAACAAAGTATATGTTCTTGATTTACAGTATATTTTTCTCCTTTTGTTGGAATAATATCATACATAATATCTTTTCCTCTTGCTAATGATAAGACTTTCCTTGGTGTACTATCATCTCCCATTAATAAATCACCAACTACAATATCTTGTACAAGTTTTATTTTACCACTAAACATCAATATTTCCGTATCGATTTTATGACATTTACCTAATCCTGTGCTGCAGTTTAAAATGCCTCCACCAACATTATGGCACGCAGATAATAACGCATTTACAGGTTCAATTTGATTATCATATAATGTTCCATCAAATTCTAGATTTGTTTTCCATATTTCTCCACGATAATTGGGTAGATATCTTTTAGGATCGCCGTATCTTTTCATCCCGTACATTTTAGGAATATAAATTTTATTTTTTGTTTCAGTGTAAATTGGATATGTTTGATCTTGGTTATATGATTTACCATATTTTTCATCTTGAAGTGGTCTTGCTCGTAATTCTGTTTTTAAAAATAGTAATTCATCTTCGGAAATGCTAGATTTTTTTATTACGTAACCATTTTTTGATAAATACGATCCTTCTGGAATTTCTCTATTCATTATTTTTTTCATTGATATTATTTTTTTTCATTTTTTATGACGACTCTTAATTTGATTATATTCATGTCATATCAACATCCGTATTATTATAATAAATATCAACGTCCATATCAACATCAATAAAGTATCTATCATATAATTCTCGCAAATAATATTTTTTGTGTAAATTGTATATTAAAATGTTTTGTATAGGATTTAAGACTTTACTATTATTTTTGGCAATAATCATTGTATTTAACTATTGTATGTATAGTAAAATATGTAAAATATTTTCATTTTATTAAAGTTGTTTATTTTGTACAATTAGAATAATGCGTCAAAATTGATTTAAAAAATTAAAACTTTTTATATTAGTAAATGTCAGAAAGAATTTTTGAAATTAAAACATTAAAAAGTGTTATTGTTAAAAATTTGTTTGAAGTAATAAAACCTTATATAAAAGAAACTAATATTTTGATTAATAAAGATTGTATAAAAATATCGACTTTAGATACATCAAAGGTGTCATTAACATATGTAAAATTGGATGCAAATAAGTTTGAAAGTTATACATGTGAAAAGCCAATTGTGTTGGGTATTGATACTAATACGTTTTTCAAGACAATAAAATCTGCAAATAGAAGGGAAACGATTACATTATATATGAATCGTAATGAAGAAGATAAATTAGGTATTGAGTTGGCCGATCCTTTTATGGGTAAGGTTAAGGATTATAAAATTCCACTTTTGGCATTAGATGATAAAGTGATTAATATATCAGAAATGCAGTTTGATTATGTAATCAATATGCCATCAGTGCAGTTTCAACAAATTATTAAGGATATTCAATTATTAGAAGGAAAAGTTCTTGAAATTAAGAGTGTTGGTAAACAATTAATTTTTAGTTGCGAAGATGGTTTGGCTGAATTCAAGACGGCTATTAGCGAAATAGATGAGAAATTAAATAAAGATCAACGTGCATTACTTCAACAAAATGGTGAAGACATTAGATCTATTAAATTTGAAAAAACTAATGATAAAATTGTACAAGGTAAATTTAAATTAAGTCATTTGATGAATTTTATAAAAGCATCGCATTTATGTGAAAATATGAATATTTTATTAACAAATGATAAACCTCTTATTTTGGAATATTTTGTTGCTGATTTAGGTTTATTAAGATTCTTACTTATGAGCCACGTAGATGCGAATTAATTAAAAAAAACTATTTTTTATTTGTTTAAAATTAACATTTATATTATTGTAGAAGAATAATAATATGGATATTAAATCTGATGAAAATTCTGATAAAAAATCTATTTTATCTAGTAAGAGTACAAGAGCAAGTTCATCTCGGAAATCAGTTAAACCACGTGATTTAGAATCTGAAGATATTTCTTTATCGCAATTGGAATTAATGGCGAATAAAAAAAAGATGAATAAAGCGGATGATATTTCTTTAGTATCTAAAAAATCTAGTTATAAAGATGATAGTGTAAGGAGATCTGAGCCTTCAATGTCATCAAGTTCTACGTTAAACGATACTGAACATTATAAACGTAGAGAAAAGACTATTGCTAGAGAAAATAAAAATGATCATATTAGAAGAGAAAAGAGTGAATATTTGTACAAGTTTAACAAATTAAATGTGAAGGGGAAATGGAGTTCTCTTCGTCTTGATATGAATCATAGTTTGGATGAAATTAGAAATGAATATGAAAGAGTAAGAAATGAAATACAAAATGAAAGATCAGTTGCTTTTTTCAAGAGAATGTTATTATTGGGTGTTCAGGGTGTAGAAATGATGAATAATAAATTTGATCCATTGGGTGTTGATTTGGATGGTTGGAGTGAAGCAATGGGTTATTCTATGGAAAATCAAGAATATGATGAAGTAATGTCTGAATTATATGAGAAATATAAGGGGCACGGGCAAATGTCTCCAGAACTTCGTTTAATTTTTATGATTATAAGTTCTGCTACGATGTTTACAATTTCAAAGAAAATAACAAAAATGGAAAGTAATGATACTTTTAAATCGTTATTGGGTGGATTGATGGGTAATAATGGAGTTCAAGCGCAGCAACAAGCACAACAACAAGCACAACAACAAGCACCGTTGACACAATTTCAACAACAATCACCATTAACGCAATTTCAGCAGCCTAAACAATCAACTTTTTACAATCATAGACAATTTAGTATACCAAATTCATCTGCTGTAAAGGTACCAAATGTATTTGATTTGCAAGCTTCTAGAAATAAAATGGAAGGATCTGATACAAGTGATGATGCGATGCCATCAAAAATGAATGGTCCTAATACGAATTATATAAATGGAAATGGTGTAGATATTGATAATATTTTAAAAACAATGAATGAAAGAAAGCGTGAAAAGGAACGTCAAGAAGCTACGGAACCTTCTGATATTGTAAAAGCAATTCCTGCAAATAAACGTGGTAGGGGAAGAGGAAGACCGAAAAAGGCAAATGTTAGTTTGAATTTTTAACTTTATTTTTAACCTTTAGTTTTTTTAAAAGTAACTAAAAGTTTATTTAACTTTATATATATTTTTCTTTTTTTCGAAGTCTTTCATCTATAAGAGTAAACACAGTTTTTGTAAGAAATGCTGACGTAATAACTGTTGGGTTTATATCTGTTATAATAGCTCCATAAATCATAATCGAATAAAACATTGTAAAAAGTCCAATATTGTATAATGTGGTATCGTTTGCCTTAGTAATTTCAAAATACAACAGTGATATTAATACACCTCGTATTAAATTTTCAATAATGTCGTGTATCATTTACCTATTATTATTTACAGGGAAAATAAAATTACAAAATAAAATAAAATTAAATTGTGTGGAATTTAAATTTAAATGTGTATAATTTAAAATAAAAACGGAAAATTATTTTCAAACAATATAATAAGAGATGAGTTATTCATATATAAAAAGTGTTTTTCCTAATTTTGAAAATTCAAATAAAGCGTATGACGAGTCTTTGTATAGTACCTTTACAGGCGAGGCAAAAGGTACTGGTATAAAAGAAATTGGTAGTAATGTTATGGTTGATTTGTCAGATTTTTCTAAAACAGCTCTTGGAAGAGCTTCGCAAAAAAATAACGAGATTTATTTACCACAAGAAAAATTAATAGAAAGTTATAAAAATATAGAGGGTATGGCAAATGGTGAATATGCTGAAATAAATCAGGTAAATCCAGAAGATGAAAGGAATAATTTAAAATATTACAACAAGCCGCTTTCTACCTTGACGTCTAAATCTAACGAAGAAAAAAAAGAAAGGGATATTTTTGAAAAATTTACAGATGAGGAAATTCCAATGAACTGTGATCGTTATGTAAAACACGTTATAGAGTGTAATAGATGCAAGATGATGGCGATGAAAACATTAGGTATAGAAACAGACAGAATTAGAAATGAGGAAATTATGGAATTAATTTCTTATATATTATTTGGTTTATTTATATTAATGTTAATTGATAGTGGTAAGTAAAAATGTATTCGTATATTAATGAATACTTTTTTAATGAGTAAAGTAAATAAAAACATACTTTATTCATAATATGAATTTAGATGAGAATGATCTTTTGTATAGTAATACATTTGTTCCTACGCCTGAATTACAGGGAGAAGTGACATCTCAGCAAAATAATGAATTTAAAACTTTTTATGAAAGGGAAAAAAGTATTAATGAAGAGGCTCGGTTGCGCGATTCAATTGAAAGGATGTCAATTAGAAGTATTCGTTTAACAGAAGAAACTGATGATCAAAGTATTATGAATACGAATAAATTTGTTAAGGGAACTCCAAGTATCCGAAGTGTAAATTTAGGTTCGACTTCTCAACAACCTTTAACTAGACGAACAAAGGAAATTGTTACATATGTTAGTATTGATTCTAGAGATAGAGATAAATTGCAATATTTAAAACCAAGTCATTTTAAAATTTTTTTAGGTAGATCTTTTTATAATGTAAAGAGTATTAGATTATCGAGTATAGAATTTCCAAATACAAATGCTGTTATAAATAATACAAATCATAATATATATTGGAAAAATTACGAAGATGTTACTACAGATACAATTAATGCAATTACAAATGTTTATCCAGAATATAGTGTGCAATTACGTATAGGTAGTTATGTATCAAGTTCATTGCAAACAGAATTAACTAATAAATTAGCCGCAGTGAAGAGAAAGGATGGTAGTGGTGATTATCATTATTTTATAGTTACATTAGACATTGATACGGATGTTGTAACATTTACATCATTGATCCTAACTCAATTATCTAATAATCCTATTCAAACTTCTGTTAATACAGGTGTTTTAGAAATTACAGCACCGTCTCACGGGTATGCTGATGGTGAATACATTTATTTAGTTGGTGTTAAAGCAGTAGCTGGTATTCAATCTAGTACATTAAATGCTATGCATAAAATAACAAAGATTAATGATAATATTTTTAGAATTGAAATAAATGTAAAAGCATCTGATACTTTATTAGGAGGTGGTAATACAGTAAAAACTGGAAAGATTGCACCTTTTAAATTTTTATTTGGCGAAAAGCCATTTACGATAGCTCCAAATATAGGTTATCCTTTAGAAAATAGTTCAGATTTAAATAAGACGTATATTCAATCGATTGCAAATTTATATCAAGCATCTATAGTGACAAAGGATCCTCATAATATAACTAACACTGATTTAAATGGTTTATGTACTATATCTTCAAGTGGTACAACACCTAGTTTAAATGGTACTCGTAGAATTACACAAGTTATTTCTAGTACTACTTTTTACGTAAGATTGGATAGTCCTTTAGTATTAGAAAGTTATGATTCTGGTCAGGTTACTTTTGGGGGTGTCACATACAATATACAAAGTATATCGAATGTTAATGTAAATACTATTTTAGTTTCAACATTTACTCCTCATAATTATACTAGAAGTGATATAGGAAAACGTATAACTTTATATAATACAACGACTACTCCATCTTTGGATGATAGTCATATTTTATACAATCTATTTGAAGAAACTAGTTTTGTTATACCTGGATCTATTCCTAGTGGTGGTTTTAGTCCACCAGGAGGGATTACTCGTAATCCTGGTTTGGATGGAAGTATAGCTTCTTATAACACATTATCAACGCATATTGTTTCTATAACAAATGTTGTTTTAAATGTATCTACGACGACATTTACATGTGTAGATCATAAATTACAAGTAGGTGATAGTATTAAATTTATAAATTTTTATTCAACTCCTACTATTACTAATATTGATTTTACAGTATTTGCGGTACCAAATGCGAATACAATTATTATAAATTACAAGTTAAATTCTTATGATCCATCAAAATTATCTGAAGCTTATCTAAGTACTGGTTTATTTCATTTAAGTTTTCCAAATCATGGATTTAATAATATTGTCAGTATACAAAATACATCTGGTGTTCCTAGTGGTGGAATTGGTTCTTTAATACAAATTCAAACGCAATTGCCCCATAATTTTACATCTGGTAAAATGGTACGTTTGCAGAATACAAATACTACACCAATAATAGATGAGGGGTATACTATAACAGTTACAGGTAGTGATACATTTACAATACCTTATTCTTTCCCTTTAGTATCCGGTGGTACATCTGGAATTATAGGATTTGATCAAAATTTTTATATATATGGTTCTATAGATATAGGTAATGGAAATGTAAAATCAAATGAAATAAATAATAAATTATTTACAGTAAGAGAAATTATAGATGAGCATAATATATCATTTTACAATAGTGGTATTTTTCCAATCAAATCAGAGTATGGTGGTGGTAATTCTATTTATATTAGTAGTTTATTACACGGTTTTAGTGGTCAACAAACAAATACAAAAAATAGTTTACTAAATAGATCTATTAATTTACAAGGAGAAAATTATGCATTTTTATGTTGTCCCCAATTATCTACTATGTTAAATACTGGTAGTGTAAAAAATATTTTTGCAAGAATTAGTTTAGATCAATCACCTGGAACAATGGTTTTTTCGTATTTAAGTAATCCAAAAGTATTTGATGCCGTACCTTTAAATCAATTAAATGACCTAGAATTTTCTATATTAAATTACGACGGGACAGAATATGAGTTTAATGATTTGGACTATTCATTTACTTTACAAATAACAGAAGTAATTGATATCACAGATAACTTTAATTTGTCTAGTAAGAGAGGCATTATAGATACATAATTTTAAACGCCACATAAACGCCACATAAACGCCACGTAAAAAATTGAAAAAAAATGTAAAAATCTAGAAAAATACACAAAGTAAAACATAATAATGCATTTGAGAAGTAACAAGAACTCTTTATCGATGTTGTCAATTGATAACAAGGTGCACAAGAAAACAATTCGTAAAACTCCAATTGTTAAAAATGTTTTGGTAAAAGAATTAAAACCGAATACGAATAAAAACGTTTCGTATTCGATAGAATTGTCTCAAATGGAATTGATTAAAACGATTGAAATTTTTAATGAATATATATATGCATCAAGAATCTTAGATACTATAGAAATAACAGACTTTGAAACAATGTCTTTTGTATGTCCTGAATTGGATTTTTGGAAATGTCAATTTTAAAGTAATTGATAAAATATATAAAATTATTAGATGTAGTTTTTGGTTAAGCTTTTTTAAAAGCTTAGTAATTAAATTTTTGTCTTTAGTTTTAAGTTTATAATGTAAGAATGTTGAGATATATTTTTGTAAAATTACTTTTAATATCAAAAATGAATAATAAAAAAAGATAAGATAAATTATTATTTTTTTTTTAAAAGTTTAATGTAATAATGTCATCTTATAATTTTAAAGATAATTTGACAATTGATAATAATAAATATTTGAAATGGTTGGATATAACAGGGACATCTAGGGCTAATATTATAGGATTGGATAATTCTAATAATTTGAGGATAAATTCTGATTATGGTAACATGTATTTGAATTCAAACAGTGTTGGTAATAACTGGACATTTATGAATGTAAATCATACTCGTGGTGTTGTAATAGGATCACGTTTGGGTGTAGGATTTTCTTCAACGGAAAATATGACATCTGATATTACATTAGTGAAAAATGGTTTGGTAGGTATTAATACAACAGTAGGTTCAAATGATGGTTATTTGGCATTAGCTGGATCAAGTTCATTAAGTGATAATGCAAGAGTTCAGTTATATGGAAATGATCATTTTACAAATGCTGGTCATGTATCTTTCAAAGCTGGTAATGTGGGGTCTGGGAGTATAAATATGTATACAGGTAATGAAACTTTAAGGTTTCAAATATTAAATAGTGGAACTGCGAATTTTTTACCAGATGGTGTTACATCTAGATTATCTGTTACAGATTCGATTACTACTGTTACAAATGATATTATCATTACAAGCAGTACTGAAAGTAATAATGCTACAACAGGTGCATTACAAATTAGAGGAGGTATAGGTATTAAGGGTAATTTGTATTTGGATGGTACTATTAGTTTAAATTCAGCTACTGGTAACATTAATTTTGATAGTAGTCAAATAAGTACTAGTTACACAACAGGGGCTATATTTTTGAGTGGTGGTATAGGTATATCAGCTACTGTAAATTCAAGTAGTATAACATCTGGTGGAGCAATGAGTATAGCTGGTGGTATTGCTATTGGTAAGGATGTGTACATTGGTGGAAAAACCACTATAGTAAATACTGATATTCCTACAAGTTCTCAAACTGGTTCGTTAGTTTTATATGGTGGTTTGGGTATAAATGGTCCGATTTTTTCTAGAGCTGATAGTTCTCATGTTCGTTTATCTCCGCAAACCAATGGAAATCCTACTGAAATTGTATTTTATTCAAATAATAATTTTTCATCGAGTCCTAATACAGGATCATCGTGGAATTTGGGTCACAATGTTAATTCACTTGGTTCAGGAAACTTTGGTTTAGTTAATTCGGATATTGGGACGATTTTTTCAGCAAGTTATACGGGTGATATTGATATTTATACAAAAACTAGTATAATAGATACTACAAATTCTGTTGATGTAGATGATGGAGGTGCTTTTACTGTATCTGGTGGAGCAAGTTTTAAAAAGGATGTATATATAGGTGGATCAATTATATTAGGTGCAGGTGGTAGTATATTTGGTGGAACTGGATCTACTACTTATGAGTATATGACTATAACAGCTAGTGATGAAGCTATTAATTATAGTACGGGAGCATTGGTTGTAGATGGTGGTATAACTATAAGTTGTTCTACAGATGCAGTTTCAATAACTAATGGTGGTAGTTTTTTGACGGCTGGTGGTGCTAGTATAGGAAAAAGTTTATATGTAGGAGGTCCTGTTTTAAAAATTCCAACTGGAACATCTTTAAATAGACCAACGGGTGAAATGGGGTATATTAGATATAATACTACTTCAAATCAATTTGAAGGTTATGGGTTAAATAATTGGGGATCATTAGGTGGTGTTATTGATATAGCTCAAACTACAAAAATATTAGCAGAATTATCACCTGGTGAAAATGATGGTAATTTACGTTTTATTACTACAAATACTGAACGTATGCGTATAAACAGTTCTGGAAATATTGGTATAGGAACATCGTCACCTGGTTATTTAGTAGATATATCTGGAAATACAAATATAAGATCTGATTTATATATAAATCGTTATATAGGAGTTGGAACAACGAGTCCTCTTGCACCAGTTCATATTGCAACTGCTTTTTCAAATACGTCTCCATCAGAGAATGGTATTTTTATGGGGGTATTATTGGGTGGATCTTCAACTATTCAATTAAACTCGTCAGTTGGATCAACTATTGATTTTTCGTCTGCTGGCGTTGATTTTAAGGGTAGGGTATCATATGACAACGATTCGGCATCTATGACATTTTATACAGATAGTTCCGAAAGAGTAAGTTTTACTAATACTGAAATAATATCTAATGTAAATTTAGTTGCATCTAATAACTCACATACAATTGGTTCGATTTTTACAACAGGTGGTAATGTTGGTATTCGTACGACTAGTCCTGTTGGAAATTTAGATGTAAATGGAGATATATATACAACTACAATAAATATTCGTTCTACAAGTGATTCTGCGTTAGTTTCAGATGGAGGTATTACAATAAGTTGTTCAAAGGATTCAGTGTCAATTATCGATGGTGGTGGTTTGACGGTGGTTGGTGGTGCTAGTATCGGTAAGACTTTGAATGTATATAATACAAAAATTCATTCAATTGAAAATGCTAGTGGTATTGGTAGTGGTGGTAGTTTAACTATATTGGGTGGAACTAGTATATCAAAAAATTTATACGTTGGTGGGGATGTTCAAAATAGTACATTAACTGTTATTTCAACTGAAAATGGTAGTGGTGTTGGTAGTGGTGGTAGTTTAACAGTATTAGGTGGTGCTAGTATATCAAAAGATATATATGTAGGAGGTACAGTTACCAGTTCATCAGATATTCGTTTAAAAACAAATATATCACCATTAAAAGAAGAAGATGAAAGATTTTTGAATCGTATAGAACAGATTAGAACTATTAGATATAATTATATAAATGATAATTCAATGACAAATCATATAGGATTTATTGCTCAAGATTTTAAAAATACGTTTCCTGATTTATTAAGATGTGCACAAGGTGGATTTTATTCATTAGATTATCAAAAAATGTCAGTTATTTTATTAGAATGTGTAAAGGAATTAAAACAAGAAATACTGGAATTAAAGATGAAATCTGCATAGTATTTTTTAAATTAAAATTAAAAATTTACGTATTTCTAAATTTTTAATTTATTTGATATAATTATAAATGGAAAATAGATCATTTACTGTAGAATCTATGCACAAAGCATGTAAAAGTTTAGGTATAAACGGTGGTAGATATATTAGTTCTACACCATCTGGAGCAGCTAGAAAAGCATTTTCACAATATTATAGGCATCACAGAATTTCTGGAAGATTAACTTTACAAATTCAAATAAGAGAAACTACGAGTGGATCTTCCTATAAGATTTTTAAATACAATGTTTCAAAGATAAATCAAGAGCGTCAAGTTGTTAGAAATGGTGAAACTATAACTTACAAGTACATTACAAAAGTAAAAGCTTTATAAAGTTATTTTATATTATGTTAGTCATTTATATTAATAATAAAGCATATGTTATAACCTTATTATTTAAAAATCTCCACCAAACAAAACTTGAGTTGTACTTCTGTATTGTTTTTGACCAGTTGAACTTTCATTTTTAGGTTTATCCATATAGTAAGGTTGTTGGCTAGCATCTCTAAGATAATCAAGATATTGTTGTATTTGAGATATGATTTTTGGTACAATAGCATTAATAACAATTTCATTAAGTCTAGCTACTTCATTTTTATATTTAATGATTAGTTCAGATTTTTCTTTATCAGACATTTTTTCATCGATTAATTTTGGATGCAAGCTATATTCTAGAAAAATAGATCTCATTATAATCATTAATTCATTAACTGATTGATTATCGATTACATATTCAGTTTCTCTATGTACAGTAAATTTAATTAAATCTTGAATATTTTGTATATTTTTATTAGAAAAAAAGGCAAATGTGAGAGGTGTTTCTCCGTATAAATTTCTAAATAAAAATCGAGTATTACTACCTGATACACTTTTATCATCAGGTGTTAACTTAAATGATCCTGGTGAGACTAATTGGTCAACGTTTTCATTGGTTAAACGTTGCGCACGTTGTTTACGAATAGACATTAAAGTTCTATTTTCTATTGGTATATCAGCATTAGATGTTTCAAATATTTTTTGATGAAAAATAGGAATATCTGTATTTTCTCTAATAATACTCATAATATATTATACTAATAAATTATTTTAATTTAATTAAATTGTAGTTTTTTTAAAAGTAAATTGTTATAACCTTAAATCGCATCTACACATTGGACAATTAGTATTATCTTTTAACCAATATTCTATACATTCTATATGGAATGTATGACCACAAGATAAATGTCTAGAAATACAACTAGGTTCTTTTATATCTTGACAAATTGGACAAAAAAAAGATGTTGTAATAATTGCTATAGTTGTATTTTGTATTAGTTTGTTTAAACAAAGGCCACTTGATTGATTTAAGTGTTCGACACCTGTACTTAATTCTTCTACTAGTATATTTAAATTTTGACGTTGATTAAAGGATCTAGATCTTATATAATTACCATATGCTAATCTTCTAGCTAATCCAGGATTTGTAGGGAGGTTTGTCATTAACTTATATAAACCTTTTAAAAAAGGTTAACCAAAAAACCCTTAGTTACTTTTAAAAAAAATCAAAAGTTGAGGGCTTTGATTTTTTCTAAAAGTAATTTTTTATAAACTTTATATGTATTTTAAAAAAAGTTTATTTATATATTAATAATATATGTTGTCATCTAATATTAAAAGACAGATACCTTTTTTAGTGGGGGGGATTTTAATAATTTATATTTTAAAACCAAGTTTGTTTTTTAAATTAAATGGGAAACCTAGATTGTACGGCTTTGGTTATGACGAAGAAGGTTATAAAAAAACATTATATACATTTCAATTTGCTATTTTAATTATGGCTTTAATTGTATATTATAAATTTTAATACAGCTGTTTAATACAAGCAAAGTTAAAGTTAATGAAAAATATAATACATTATATCATTTAGTGTACTTTGTTTACTTTTAATCCAATCACTCATTATTGTTAATGCTCTATGTACAATATCTATGTCACAATCTTTTAAGAGTATTTCTCCTATATATGGATTTTTGATTTTGACATCTTCTTCTATTTTTGTTATATGTTGAATATTTATAAAATGTTTATAGTCGATAATATGATGTCCATTAATATTGACATAATAGATATTATTTAGTTTAAAAAAAGAAAATTCTAAACGTTTACCGTTAAATTTTTTAATGATAAAATTTTCAGTATTTGTTCCTGAAAATTGTTTTACTATTATTTTTCCATCAGATTCTCTAAATTCTGCTACATTTCCATTTTTACTATTATGATTATCTACAATTAAAAAATCCTTTTCCATATATACTTATTCTTTACTTTTAAAAAAAGAAAAAAAGTAGGGGCAAAAAGCCGTAGGTTACCCTTCGAAATAATAAGGTTATAACATATGCAAAAAAATTAAAAAAGCTTATTTTTTACCTCGTTTGCGCTTTGTATTTTGTAGTTTATCTTCGTATACAAATTCTATTTGTGATGTATTCGGAAATTGTGATAATAATGCTCTTGTTTGTGTTTGCAATTTATCTTTGTGTTTTTTAATTGCATTACCTTTATAATCAACTGGTTTCTGATTTTGTTTTGAACATCCCCAATCTATATACAAATAGAAGGGTTGGACAAATTCTACAATATATCCATTACTCGACAATTGATTCATAACAAAAAGGATACAAGATTTCATGTCGTATTGTGGATATTCTATGAGCATTTTTGGTATTTCAAAAATAATATAAGTTTGATCAGTGTGTCGATTAGTATATGTAATTTTTTGTATAATTTTTGTGAGAACGATATTAAAAATATCATTTTTAGATTTTACTTTAATGGATTTTTCTTGTTGCAAAGATGATATACTAGGAATTTTATAAGAATCCTCTTTATTTGACATATTTATTTCTTAATTAATAGTTATATTATAATTTTTTTTAATTTATTTTATCTAAACTTAAAATAAGAAGTATGGGGGATGTGGAAAAGTATCTTGTCAAACAGGTTGCTTCACCAATAGTTTCTTCTAAATCTTGTAAAATAATATATGGATATAAACCTGGTTGTTTAGATAATATTTTAGATTCGTTAGTTATTTTGATAGAGCCAAGAACAGATCGTATAGATCAAATACAATCTTTAAAGAGAAAAGATTTTATTTTGATAAAAAAAGTATTAGTAAAAACAAATGTATTAGCGGAAACAATTTTATATCATGATAAAGATCGTGATAGTTATTTTATGAAAGGTGATGGTTTAGTAATTAATGGTATGAATTTATTTAATATAAAAAAATATCAAGTGTATACTACGAGTATAGAAAATATAATAAAAGAAAATACTATACAAAACATACATTCTTTTATAATAAATATGAATATTGAAAATTGTAATGAAATTATTCAAAGTGTCGAAGCTTATAATCATATATTATCTAGGATTTGTATAAATAAACAAATCGCTAATTATCAATGTAGAATATTGGATAATTTTTATTGTGAAAAAGAAATTGATAAAACATTAGAACAATACATTGTGTTTGCTCATAAAAATTTACATATCGAGTTACCAAAAATAGTAGTATATTTATGCGATACAAATAAAAGATTAAAAGAAATTACGTTATTTTTACAACAATACAAAATGGATTTAGTAATAAATAAAGAAAAGATAGTTCCATATCCAGAATCTATAAAATATATTGATAATATTCAGATGGATAAACCGAGTAAAATTTATCATGAAAATATAATACATAATTTGGGGTGTATATTTGATACAAATAATTCGTACGAATTAGATATTATAATACAATTTAATCCTAAATATTTTGATTCAAAAAATACATTGCAAATAATGTATCCATTACTTGATAATGTAGTGTATATCAATAAAGTTTTTGATATTATTTATGGTACTAAAAATTGTATGTTTATGTTATATCAAATTTTAAAATCTAAATATTTTACAGATTATATAGAAGAGAAAATTGTTGAAAAAAAAACACTTTTCAAGATTTTTTCAAAAAGATATTTCTATGATTATATTTCTAAAATTTTTGTTATAAAAGAAATACAATAAAAATAAAAGAAATACAATAACAATAAAAATAAAAGAAATCTTTGTATCTAATAAGATGCAAGTTGAAATTGATTTTACAGGATGTTCTATTCATACTCCTGAATTTACATTAAATGGATTAAATACAAAAGGTAGATTGGTAAATATTATTGATGGTGATAGTGTAAGTATTGTTTTACCTGTGTTTAATAATTTTTACAAATACAATATTCGTTTATCTGGGATTGATACATGTGAAATGCGAAGTAAAAATGAAAAATGTAGAAATCTTGCAATAAAGGCTCGAGATACATTATTAGGATTAGTGACAAGAAGGGGAGATGATATTCATAGTGAGACACGTCATGGGATTCATGAAATTTTAGATAAGGATATGGTTATTGTATTTGTAGAATGTTTAAATTTTGACAAATATGGTAGATTGTTAGCTAATGTATTTTTTGATAAAATAAATTTATCAGAATATTTAATGAAACATAAATTAGCATATCATTATACAGGAGATACTAAATTGACAGAAGAGGAACAATTAGAAATGTTAAGTTAATTAGTACTACCAAATCCTCCAGTGTTACGTGTTGTATTTCTATGAGAATTTACTAATTTAAAATGAATACTTGATAGATCACTATTAACTAATTGAACATATCTTTCACCGCGTTTTATATAAAAAGGTTCAGATGATGTGTTATATAAAGGTGCTTTGATATTACCTGTATATCCAGCGTCAATCAATCCGATCGAGTTTTTCATCATTAAAGGTGTTTTAGAAATACTAGATCTAGGTATTAACAAATAGCTATTGTATTTGTATAATTTAAACCAATCCAGAAAAAATCTTTTTGATATATTTTGACATTGAATCCCAAAATCTACTAAAATAGTTTCACCAGGATTAATAAGTTGATCTTTTATTACAAATAAATCTAGACCAGAATCACCTTTGTTATAAGTTTTGTGATTTTGATATAAATCAATATTTTCAGAATTAACTCGTATTAAAAATAATTTTGACATTTTTGATATTTTTTTTTTTAATAAATGTGTTTTTATTCAATTTTATTTTATTTTTAATACAATATGCTAAGACCATATTTGCTATATTTTGTAATAAATACTTTTACAACTACTGTATTTTCTTTTTTCTATATTAAATTAGTACGAGATGAACATATAAATGTGTTATTGCGTAGAATAGAATATTTAGAAGAAAACGTTGAAATGTTACAACAAGCTATTGAAATAATAGAGGAAGATATTCATGATAAAAATAAAGTTATAGGGAGTAATATGGCTTTAAACAGTAAATTAGAAGATTTTATAAATTCTACTTATGATATAAATTAAGCTAATTTTATTTTTTGATTAGAATAAGTGAAGATGAACTTGATACTATTAATGCACAGAGAATTATAAGAACTATGACGATGATAATTCCATTTGGTCCAAACGTTTTTTTAATCCAATTTGTAATCTGATTTGTGTTGCAGCACTTTATACCTGGTATACAAGGAGTTGCATCTAAACAGAATGAATCTGGTATAGCTGGTAAGCTTTGGGCTGTGTTGTATTTTTTTGCATTTGGATCATCTTTTTTTACCAAGCCGCGTGGTGAAGTAGATAAAACATATAATAATGCAACTAGAATTCCACTTCCCCTTTTTTTCAACATATCTGGGGTGGGTACATCATTTTTGGGAACAAATATTGCATTTTCTTTTACATCATAAATGGTTAAAGGTGGAATGGCACCGGGTGCAATAATTTTATAAGCTGGTCCAAATGGTACGTTTTTTTTAGGTGGGTTGATAGTACTATTATCCATAGTAACCCCTGGTGCAATATTATATTCAAATTCGTCTTCATTGTATAATCCATAAAAATACCCATCTTCTCTTTGTGTATAAGTTGTAGTTTGTCCAGGTGTATAAATTGTAGTTTGTCTAGACATTTTAATATAAGATTATATATTAAAAAATTAAAATTAAAAATTAAAACCTTCTTAAATAAACTAATAAATTATTTGTTTGTTTTTTATCACCAATAATATGATCTTTAGTAGCATCGTTTAATACTTTTTCTTTTAAATCCTTCATCGCTAATTCTGGATTTTGATTTATATAATGATTTAAAACTCCTACTAGTACCGGACAAGCCATACTTGTACCCGAGTACACTGCTATTTTACCATTAGGAATAGTACTAGTGATATCAACACCAGGTGAATAAATATCAGCACATTTTCCCCAGTTGCTAAACCAAGCTCTATTATCATTACGATCACTTGCCATAACTGTAAAAATTTCTTTTACACTTGCTGGTGATGTTTTACAAGCGTCAGAGTTTTCATTTCCTGCAGCTGCTACAAAATAAAAATGTTCATCTTTAGTAGTGATTAAAACTGCTTTGTTTAAAGCATAGCTAAACCCACCTCCTAATGACATACTAACAATGCTTCTAACTTTTTTGTCTTGTTGAAGGTGTCTTTTAAATGCATAATTAATACCAGAAATAACACTAGAAGTACTTCCTCTACCTTCACAATCAAGAACTTTTACAGCAAAAAGTTTAGCATCTTTACAAACTCCATATGTTTTACTTCCAATTAAACCTGCACAATGAGTTCCATGATTTTGACAATCTGTATCATCAGAATCTGCAAAATTAGCCAACCAAGTTGCACGTCCTTCAAATTCCGGATGATGAATATCAATACCAGTATCAATGACATATGTATGAATATCAATGTCTTTATTAGTATGACATTTATCGTAAGGAAATGATTCGTTTAATGGTAAATTTCTATTAGTAATTCTTCCTAAATGCCAAGGTAAAGGCGCCGTAATAAGATCAGTTTTATTTAAAAAATCAACTTGTAAATTATTGTTTGTTTTTGGCCCGAGCTGAAGCTCTAATTCTTGATTATTTAATGTTATTTCCATATCTTCTTCAATATGATAAAATTCTGAAAGGGTTGATTTGTATTTCATTAAATTATCATGTGTAGTAGTATAAAAAGTTACATCTGAAAATTTCGCTAATAATTCTAAATTGTGATCTTGTGCAATTAAAATAGATTGGTCATTTTTAGAAGTTAAAATATACCTGGTTGCCAAACTCAAATCAAATAATAAAGGTGTAATAAAGTAAAAGTAAAAAAACATCTTTAATATCTTTAGTTTTAACATTAAAGTTTTGACATTTTTAAATCAATTTTTTTTATATAAGATTAATATATAAAATATATAGAATGTCGATTAGTAAATGGTTTACAGAAGAACATTTTGAAAAAGTCTTTCCTTATTCTGCAGCTAGTGCTGTATATACGGATGATTTAAAACCTTTTTGGACATACTCTGCATTTTTAGAAGCAGTAAATTGGATGAATTCTCATTCTGATAAAAGATTCCATGGATTTTGCACAGAGTCACGTGATCAAAATATAAATATTTTAGAATTGGCTGCATTTTTGGCAAATACTCATCAGGAAACTGGTGATCCTAGTTTGAAGATACCGTATCCTTGGTGGCCAGTTACAGTTAAAAAGACTGGTCCGGAATATGGTCCAGCTGGTGGTTTATTGGCTATTATAGAAGGAACGTGTGTTGCCGTTACACCTCATCTTGTTAAAGATAAATTACCAGGAAAGTTTGATCTTGTAGCAAATAATATACGTCTTACAAAAACAGCTAGAGATATGATTGGTTTAAATTCAGAGTATAATTTAACTGCAACGATTTCCAAGTTGGAAAATGTAAATCAACCTGGATTTGGATTGGGAACGGGTACGGCTGCTTTCCAACCTGGTTTAGTAGCAGTTTCAGATGATGGTACATTATATGGTGATAATCCAGAAGGTTCTGATGCATCAAGTGTAAAAGGGACAAGTTCTTTGATTCAAAGTACAACTGATAGAAAATATGCATCTGGTGGTGTTTATTCGCAATATGGAGGTAGAGGTGCTATACAATTATCGTATAATTATAATTATAGTACATGCTCTTTAGAATTATTTGGTGATTATAGATTAGCGCGATATCCAAATTTAATAATAACGACAGACCGTACCTTTTTTAATGGTAAATCTCAAATATTTGGTTTCCCTGGGCCTCAACCAAATGGTAATAATAAGTTACCTATTAATATATTACGTACAACACCACCAGCTAGAATGATGGCATGGATAACGGCTATATGTTTTTGGATGTTGCCGAGAAGTAATAGACCTATTAGTTGCCATCAATGTATGTTGGAACCTATTAAATATGGTATTACAGGTGTGAATTTAATAGTAAATAATGATTCAGGATGTAAACCAGGGTGGGCTTATAAAAAAGTAGAATATTATAAGAGAATTTGTAGTATTTTAGGTATCGATTGGGATAAAACAATTGTTTGTCCACCCAACATTGAACTTGTAAAAAAATAAAAATACTTTGATTAAATTAATTTTATTTTATATATATTATATATTATGACAATTGATACATCATTGACCTATAAAATTAGAGGTAGGGACACTGGAAAATGTATATATACATGGGGTGATCATCATGGTCATTGGGATTGCATAGGAGATGATGATGCTCAAAACTTTAAGTTTGAAAGCGTTGGCGATGGATATTATAAAATTAAAAGTATAAAGACTGGAAAATGTCTATTTTCAAATAATAATCATGGTTTTTACCCTTGCATAGAAAATGATGATGCTCAAAAATTTAAGTTGGAAAAACGGGGAGATGATCCCAGAGAATATAAAATATATGGTAAGAAATCTCAACAATGTATATATTCAGCAGGGCACAGTTTTGGTCAGTATACTTGCATAGAAGAAGATAATCCTCAACGATTTTACTTTGTACCAGCAGAATTTAACTGCTGTTTTGCAAATGTAGAAAGAAAAGGTGCGGCTACAACAATCGAGTATGGTTTACAATGTGACTCAAAGAATACAGATCCAGGTGGAACGGCTTGTACAGGGGTTTATGATAATTATTGTAAAGTAGGAGATCGCATGATAACTGATTCTAAATGTAAAAAGTTGCAAGATTCTAATATCACCTTATTTAATACTCTTATGAAAGATAAATGTAATTTAGATGAATTTTATAAAACTACAGAATGTATTAATTGGTGTAAAAATAATTCAACGGACTGTAATAAGTTAAATACATTTCAAAGTTGTCAAGAATTCGGAATTGGCCAAAGTGAATGTACAGCTCAGAAAGTTCTTGATGTAAAAACTGATTGTCAAAAATATGGAATTAGAAGTGAACAGGGACTAGCAGTTTCTCAATGTTCGACTGCTAGTATAAAAGCTTTAGTAGATCAATGTAAAGAATACAAATTAGATTCTTGTAGTCCTGGTGGTATACAAGATGCTATTGATAATGCTACGCGAGCTGCTCAATTAGAAATGCAAGCACGAACGCAAGAACAAATACAGCAAAATTATGAAACTACGCAAAAAACTATAGCTGACATTCTTAATTTAACAGAAGAACCATCTGAAATAACCCCAACGGCAAAATCGCCTGTTCAAAATATTTTTGATATAAATAATATTCAACAATGGATAAAAGATAATTATAATATTACAATAATAATAGTTGTAATTATATTTTTAATTATTAGTAGCAGTAGTGTTAGTGGATTATTACTTTTAATATAAAGCTTATTTTTGATTAAAATCCTTTATTTTAATATTTTTAATTTACATTTATTATATTAGAATGAATAATAAATATATAATTATTATAATAGTAATATTAATTTTGATTTTGGTTAAAAGGAATACAGTAAAAAATAGTATAAATAATATAATAGAAAATTTAAATGATATATCGCGTGACATATCTAATTTTTTACAGTTACGTAAAAGTGTACGTGAAACATATGTTGGAAATTTAAAAGTTGCTACAGATTATGATATGAAAAAAGCAGCTAAATTTGCGATTGAAACAATGTGTAAAAAGAAAGGTTATATTTGGGTTCAAGGTGGTTCTGAATTTGTATATGATTGTAAACATTCACAGCAAACATGTGAAAGAGATTCTATTTATCCAACTCCAGATGCAGAAGATGCTATACCGCAATACTATGAATGGAGAGATATAAATTCACCAGAAGCTCAAGAAGCTGCTAAATTAGCTGAACAATTTGGTACTGGTAGAATGTTAAGTAGTCAGCTTGGAGATTCTACTGATATAACTGATCGTGATTATGTTCTTAATAGAGATATAGGAGGTT
>Ga0102902_1000208_pt1 | contig 24207 bp, 24 predicted proteins | sample Colrivmet1555B02_FD_78458 | JGI IMG/M metagenome (GOLD analysis project Ga0102902, IMG submission 78458) | Estuarine microbial communities from the Columbia River estuary - metaG 1555B-02 | ecosystem: Environmental > Aquatic > Marine > Intertidal zone > Estuary | place: USA: Columbia River... | reverse complement strand
TCGTGAGCGTCATCGTGCAGTGTGTCGTTGCCGGTTGCGCTGATGCCGTGCCGAACCACCGCCGTATCGTCGGCATGAAAATGCCGCAACTTCACAAAGATGGTGGTACCGGGCGTCGATGCGGGAGTGTGGTGGCTACCCGGTGGATTTCGCACGTAGCTGCCAGCGGGGTAGTCGCCGTGCTCGTCTTGAAACACACCATCCAGCACAATGAACTCTTCACCACGCGCATGCGTGTGCGCTGAGAAATGACTGCCTGGCGCGTAACGAACCAACGATGTCGCCAGCGCAATTTCGTCGCCAATGCGCGAGAGCATGCGACGGTCCACGCCTGCCAGTGGCGATGCGGTCCACGGCAAGTCAGCGCCGTGTACCAGCACTCGCACAGTGAAGTCCGCGTTGAGATGCATCAGTATTGGGTGGCGGGTAAATCGATTTCCATGCCGTCGAGCTCGTCCGTTAAAACCAGTTGGCACGACAGGCGACTGTTGCCTTCCCGGGGTGAAGCGGCGTAGTCCAACATGCTGTCTTCGTCGTCGGTCATGGGGGGCAATTGGTCTGCCCAAGGCGCACGCACCATCACGTGGCAGGTGGCGCAGGACAGGGTGCCACCGCAGTCAGCCGCGACCCCTTCGATGTCCGCTGCAATGGCGGCCTTCATCACGCTCACGCCGGCTTCCGCCTCGATGGTGGTGCCAGTGGTGTCTTGGGGATTTTCAAAAAAAGTGATTCGAATCATGATGCACGTGAGAGGGGTTTAGAGGCGGCTGAAGTATTCGCGCCTTTGGAAATCGGTTTTATCGGTGGCGGCTTCAAAGCGCGCGAACTCGGCTTTTTTAAGTTGCGCGTAGTATTTGATGAACGCCTCGCCAAAACCGTTACGCATGGCCGTGTCGGCCTCGAAGGCGCTGATAGCGGTTCCCAACGAATTTGGAATGCGTTGAGCGGCGTCATCGTAGGGCGACTCGGTCGCGGGTGGTGCCTCAAGGGCGCCTTCGATGCCAGCCAACCCCGCGTGTATTTGCGACGCCAAGTACAGGTAGGGATTGGCGGCGGGTTCACCCAAGCGGTTTTCGATGCGCGTGCTCGCGTCATGAGCGCCGCCAATGACGCGCAGCATCGCGCCCCGATTGTCACGTCCCCAAACGACCGATTGAGGCGCCAAAGCATTGGGTTGGAAACGCGCGTAACCATTTGCAGTGGGCGTACACAGCACAGCGGCGCCGTTGGCATGGGCTAGCAAACCAGCGAGGTAATGGGCGCCCAGCGCAGAGAGCGTGTGGGTCGCGTCTTTTGCGGTGGTGCCCGACGCGGGTGCATCGCGCATGAATGCGTTGGCCCCGGTTTTGAGATCCACCAGTGATTGATGCAAGTGCCAGCCGCTGGACATGATTTGTTCAAAGGGTGGGCGGCAAACGAAGGTCGCGTGATAGCCCGCGCGACGCAGCGCTTGGCGCACGGCACTGCGAAAGCGCACCATGTTGTCGGCAGCGGTGAGGGCATCGGTGGGGGCAAAGACGGCTTCGACCTGACTGGGGCCCATTTCGATCTCTAGCGACAACAGTGGCAAGCCCAACCCCTGCGCCGTCTGCTGGACGATACGCAAAGGTGCCTCGCAGACGTCGAGCCAATGCTCGGATAACAACTGATAGCCCGGGTGGATCATGCTGACCGCAGGCCCATCGCCAGGCCACGCGGCATGGTCTGGGTTAAGGTCGTCGCCGTGATCTGGGTTGTGTAGTTTGTAGATGTGGAACTCGATCTCCAGCCCGCAGGTCATGCCCAGCCCGCGCTGCGCTAAACGCGCCAAGGCTTGGCGTAATTGCGAGCGAGTGTCAAAGGGCACCGGTTGTCCGTTTTGGAATTGGGGTTCACACAAAATCCAGCCGGTTTGCTGCGCCCAGGGGAGAACTCGAAAGCTATCAGGTACCGGCTGCAAGATCAGGTTGTTGGCAAACTCAAAGCCCGGCAACGCTTGCGTGATGCTGGCCTCGAACACTTTGAATGCGGTTTTGTCGGACGTGTCTTTGAGCATCAGCGTGCTGACCATCCCGACTCCCGCGCCGCTTCGCAGCACGTTGCAAGCAGCCTCTGCGGTGAGCGCTTTGGCGCGCAGTGTGCCGTGCGGGTCGCACCACACAAAGCGAATCAGCTGCAGTGGACTGGCAGCGATGAAGTCGGCGAGCTGAGTGGCGGCAGACATGGGATTGCGCTAATCGACCGCCGCCGCTGTCTCAATGCGGGCATTCCACGGCGCGCCTTTTCGCTTTTCGGCGGCGGCGTCTTGCCACCATTGTTGCCATTGCGCCGCGGGCGCAATGCCGTCGACGGTATCGGGCCCAAACCGTTGTGTCGCGACGCCCGGGTCTGCAAAGCCGACGGGGGTTTCGCCATTGGCCACGGCATCAATCGCTTTAAGGAGTGTGCGGCGGTTCGCCATGATGGCCACATCGCTGGTGCCCAAATGCTCGCGTGTGCGATCTTGAATGCGCCCCATGCTTTCGCAGGCCCATTGGTCATGGCTGTTGATGTCGTCCTCGCCCATACCGAGGTAGGTGCGGGTGGCCTGCTCTTCGGGGTTGTAGCCCCATTGGTTGTGTTTGCCCACATTGGGCACGTAATCGGGCAGGCTGATGAATCGCGTGCGCTGGTTACGCATGGTGTCTTTGTTGACGGGTTTATCGAAGCTGGTGAAGATCGAGACCCAATAGGTGTTCTCGTCGTCCACAGGCACATGCATCTGTGTGATGGTCATGGTCTCTGACAGCGGGATGACAAACGTGTGCGGGAAAATCGAGTGGGTCACGCGAACGTGGCTGATGTCGTCGGTCATCTCGCGCAGCGTTGTGAGGCGCATGCCAAAGGGCACCGCATCAACCGTGATTTTGGGTTGGTGAAACTCGCGCATGATTTTGGTCATGGGCCAGCGCTCGCCGTTTACATCACCCACGCTCGCCGCTCTGAACTGCTTGCCGTAGGTGTCATCCAGCGATTCATCATTGAAGAAGCGGTGCAAAAAGGAGGTGTGCGCGGGATCAATGCCCACCTCAAACGCTTGCAACCAATTGCAGCGCCATAAGCCCTTAAACGCAAAGGTGTGGCTGTCCGGCGCAACGAAACAATCGAGTGCCGGAAAGGGTGGTGGCGTTTGGTCCTCAGGTCCAAACCAGCCAAACAGCACCCCGCTGCGTTGCAACAAGGGGTACTGCCGTTGTTTGATACGCGTACACAGTTTGCTGCCTGCGGGCTCGGCTGGCGTCTCGATGCACTGACCTGTTGTATCGAATTTCCAGCCATGAAAGGGGCACCGCAAGCCATCGCCTTCGTAGCGCCCAAATGAGAGGTCTGCGCCGCGGTGGGGACAGTCACGGTCAAGCAAGGCGTACTGACCATGCGCGTCCCGAAACAACACCATGTCTTGGCCTAACAAGCGCACCGCTTTCACGGGGCGTGTCGCCATCCGGGGGTCGAGTACGGGGTCAAACTCATCGAGCAAGGCAACCGGTTGCCAGTAATGCCGCATGAGGTTGCCACACGGTGTGCTGGGCCCGATGCGGGTGATGCGTTCGTTGAGGTCTGCTTTCATACGGGGCTTTGGGGCTGGTGCGCGCTGCGGTGCGCGCTGGCTTGGGCGGCGATACGGGCGCGGGCATCGGTATCCAGCCGGTTGAGGTTTTTGAGTTGCATCAGCATGCGTGGATTTTTTGCCAAGGTATCTGCGTGGGTGTTTAAAAAATCCCAATAAAGCGTGGTGAAAGGGCAGGCGGTTTCGCCCACCGATTCGGCTGGGTTGTAGCGGCAATCTTTGCAGTAGTTGCTCATGCGGTCAATATATTTACCGCTAGCGACATACGGCTTGCTGGCCATGACGCCACCATCGGCAAATTGACTCATGCCAATGGTGTTGGGCAATTCGACCCACTCGATGGCATCCACGTAAACGCCCAAATACCACTCATGCACCGCGCGCGGCGTCACGCCATACATCAGCGTGTAAAGACCGGTCACCATGAGGCGTTGGATGTGGTGGGCGTAACCGTGCGCGAGCGTTTGACTGATGGCGTCTTTCAGACAGGCCATGTCGGTGTCACCGCTCCAAAAAAACGCTGGCAGTGGTTGCTGCGCATTGAGCGCATTGCGTTCGGCGTAGTCGGGCATTTGCGTCCAGTAAATGCCACGCACGTATTCACGCCACCCCAACACCTGGCGGATGAAGCCTTCGACCGCTTCCAATGGCGCGTGTCCATCGTGGTAAGCCTTTTCTGCGGCGGCGACGACTTCGCGCGGGTTGATCAGTTTGAGGTTGAGCGCGCTGGAGATGTGTGAGTGGTACAGCCACACCTCGCCCGACCACATGGCATCTTGGTAGCGACCAAACAGCGGCAGGCGATGGGTGATGAACGCATCGAGTACCTCAAGGCCCTGCGCGCGTGTGACGGGCCAGCCAAAGCTGTCTAGGTGACCTGGGTTATCGGGCAGTTGGGTGTTGACTAAGTCGATGACCGATTGGGTAATGGCATCGGGCGCGAAGCGTTTGGGCGGCGGTACGTCGGAGGGGCCAGTCTTGCCGAAGCTGCCGCGATTGTCGGCATCAAAATTCCATTGACCGCCAACCGGGTCTTTGCCCGCCATGAGGATGCCGTTCTTTTTTCGGAGCTCGCGGTAAAAATATTCCAAGCGCAGTTGTTTGCGGCCCTTGGCATGCGCCGCAAAGTCACGCACGGTGGAGAAGAAATGGGTGTCATCCCGCACCTCCAGCGTACGGTTGGTGGCGATGGCCGCGGCACGCAGCGACTGCAAGACGCGCCAGTCCCCCGGGGCCGTCATGAGGAGTGCTTGCGGCTGGAGGGCTTCAATTGCCCGCGTCAACTCGCCAGCCAAGGTGCCCGTGTTTGCGGGCTCATCCAGCTCGCTATAAGCCACATGTTTGCCCTGCGCCTTAAGGGTTTGAGCGAAGTGGCGCATCGCGCTGAGGAAGAGGGCGGTGCGTTGCTTGGACGACGCAATGTGCGTCGACTCCTCGCGCACTTCGGCCATCCAGACTGCGTCGAGCTTGGGGTCAAAGTCTGCCAGCGCGCTGGCGGTTTCGTCGAGCTGGTCGCCCAATACCAAAACCAGGTGACGCAGTTTTTTTGGGGCAGCGGTCATGCGGGCTTCTTTATCTTGTTCTTATTTTTTCGACACGCCTCAGAACATACCTTGACGTCTTCCCAGTTTTTAGCCCAAGACTTCCGCCAGGTCATCTCGCGGCCACAGACGGTGCAGGGCTTGCTGGGGAGGTGCTGTTTGTTGCCCTTGAACTCAGACTTCATGAAGCAACCAGTGCGCAGGCTTGCAGTTGTTCAAGCGTGACGATTTCAAGTGCTTTACGGTGCGTGGCCTCTAACGCCACCGGTGGTGCCGCCCCGGCTTGAAAGGCTTCCAACCAACGCCGCGCGCACAGACACCAGCGGTCGCCCGCTTTCAGGCCAGCGAACCTGAACTCAGGTCGTGGCGTGACGAGGTCATTCCCTCGGCTGACCGAAAAGTCCAAGAAAGCCTGCGTGACCTTGGCGCACACCACGTGGCTGCCGTGGTCGTTGTGGTCGGTGTTGCAGCAGCCGTCACGGTAGTAACCGGTGAGGGGGTCAAAGGAGCACGCCAGCAATGGGGTGCCCAAAACGTTGAGGGCTTGATCAGTCATGGTCGGTTGTGGGATTTCGGTGTGGTACTCAGGGTCAAAGTTTGTAGTTGGTTATTATGAAAACCTTTAGCAATGCATGTCTTTCATGGCAAAAAAGCCTTCATCTTTCCAGCGCCACTTGACGCCGGGTGATATCTCCGCCGTGATTCAAATGGCTTGGGAGGATCGCACCACGTTCGAAACCATTTTCGAGCGATTGGGTGTGACCGAACACGAGGTCATTCGTATTATGCGGAGTGAGTTGCGCCCCAGTTCTTTTCGCATGTGGCGCAAGCGCGTAACCGGTCGCAAAACCAAGCACCGCGCGCTGCGCGACCCGGATATGCCGCACCATGATCGTGCAATCGCCGATCACCGCCGACCCAACGCATAGGTCGTCGCTGAAGCGACATTTTTCCTGCGATCTGGCGTGGAAACTAGGGTTATTACTAGCCAATTCAGAGCCCCATGAATTGCAAAACACATCACAATGAAACTTAGTTTTTTCGTTGGCTGATCCAAAATGGAGTCGTAAATGCAAAAAGTGTTGCACATCAATCCAGATAAATGTACCGGCTGCTTGCAGTGTGAAATGGCGTGTTCTTACGAGAACTACGGCATATTCGCGCCCGCAAAGTCGCGTATCAAAGTTTTTGATTTTCATGAGACCGGTAAGAAGGTGCCCTCAACCTGCACCCAATGCGATGAGGCTTGGTGCCTGCATGCTTGCCCCGTTGAGGCGATTACCAAGAACAAGGTCACTGGTGCGATGGAGGTCAACGAGAGCACTTGCGTGGGTTGCAAGGTTTGCACCATCGCTTGCCCCTTCGGCACCATCAACTACGTGCAAGAAACCGGCAAGGTCCAAAAATGTGACCTGTGCGGCGGTGACCCTGCTTGCGCATCGGCTTGCCCCACTGGCGCCATCACCTATGTGGATGCCAACTGGACGGGCTTAGACAAGATGAAGCAGTGGGCTGACAAGCTCGGCAATCAACCTTCAGCAACTTAATCCAACACAAGGAGTTACGCATTATGTCTTGGGCTGGAAAAATCCTCCGCGTCAATCTGACAAACGGTACCGTTAAATCTGAACCCCTCAATATGCAGTGGGCCCGCGAATACATCGGGTCACGCGGCTTGGGCTCTAAATACCTCGTTGATGAAGTCGACCCAAAGGTCGACCCTTTGTCTCCCGATAACAAGATCATTTGGGCAACGGGCCCACTGACCGGCACCATGGCCTCCACAGGTGGCCGTTACACCGTGATCACCAAGAGCCCGTTGACCGGTGCGATTGCCTGTTCAAACTCGGGCGGTTACTGGGGTGCCGAGCTGAAGATGGCCGGCTGGGACATGATCATTTTTGAGGGCAAGTCCCCCACGCCGGTCTACCTGTCGATCGTCGACGGTGATGCCGAGCTGAAAGACGCCTCAGACCTGTGGGGCAAGAGCGTCTGGAAGACGGAGGGTGAGCTTAAGAGCCGTCACCAAGATCCACTGCTTCGCGTCTGCTCAATCGGTAAAGCGGGTGAAAACCAAGTGCTCTACGCAGCCGTCGTGAATGATTTGCACCGTGCGGCTGGCCGCTCAGGCGTTGGTGCTGTGATGGGTAGCAAGAACCTGAAGGCGATCGCTGTACGCGGCACCATCGGTGTGGGCAACATCCGTGACCCGAAAGCCTTCATGCAAGTCACGGCCGAGAAGAAGAAAATCTTGGCCGAGAATGGCGTGACTGGGCAGGGCTTGCCCGCTTATGGTACCCAGGTGCTGATGAACGTGATCAACGAGGTGGGCGGTTTGCCAACCCGTAACCACCGCGATGTGCAGTTTGAGGGTGCCAAGGACATCTCGGCGGAGGCCATGGTGACACCCCGTGAAACCGATGGTAAGAAACACTTGGTTACCAACCAAGCGTGCTTTGGTTGCACGATTGCGTGTGGTCGCATCAGTAAGATCGACGAAGGACACTTCTCAGTCAAGAACAAGCCAGAGTACTGGGGCGCTAACGGTGGCCTCGAGTACGAAGCCGCGTGGGCCTTGGGTGCTGCAAACGGCGTGAACGACTTGGAGGCGTTGCAGTACGCCAACTTGATTTGTAACGAAGAGGGCTTTGATCCCATCAGCTTCGGCGCCACCATCGGTGCCGTCATGGAGTTGTACGAGATCGGTGCACTGACCAAAGAGCAAATCGGTATCGACGCCAAGTTCGGCTCCGCTGAGGCTTTGTGCCAGTTCGCTGACATGACCGCTAGCGGTGAAGGTTTTGGTAAGGAGATCGGTCAGGGCTCTAAGCGCCTGACAGCCAAGTACGGCCACCCCGACCTCAGCATGAGCGTGAAGGGCCAAGAGTTCCCCGCCTATGACGGTCGTGTGATCCAGGGTATTGGCTTGGCTTACGCTACCAGTAACCGCGGTGCTTGCCACTTGCGCGGCTACACCATCGCCTCCGAGGTGCTGGGTATTCCAGTCAAGACAGAGCCTGCAGATTCAGAGGGCAAACCCGAGTTGGTCAAAGCCTTCCAGGATGCGACAGCCTCTTTCGACTCTTCTGGTTTGTGCGTCTTCACAACCTTCGCTTGGGGCTTGGCCGATTTGGCACCTCAACTGCAGGCTGCGTGCGACGAGTCATACACCACTGAAGAGCTGGAAAAGATTGGCGAGCGCATCTGGAACATGGAGCGCGAGTTCAACAACGCCGCTGGCTTTACCGCCAAGGACGACAACCTGCCCAAGCGCCTCTTGACCGAAGCGGCCAAGACCGGCCCAGGCAAAGGCTCAGTGAGCAAGTTGGCTGAAATGCTGCCCAAGTACTACGACGTGCGCGGTTGGGACCCAGAAGGTCGCCCCACAGCGGACACCAAGAAGCGCTTGGGTTTGTAAGCCATGGCTCATCACGTCATTCTTGGCGCCGGCCCGGCTGGCGTGATCGCGGCGGAAACCATCCGCAAGCAGGCACCCCACGATCAGATAACGATCGTGGGTGATGAGGCGGAGCCGCCCTACTCGCGTATGGCCATTCCCTACCTCCTGATTGGCAACATTCAGGAGGATGGCACCTATCTGCGCAAAAGCGCGACGCACTTCGAGGCATTGAATGTCAAGCAGGTGTCCGCGCGCGCGCAGCGGGTTGATGGCGCAGGCAAGCAGGTTCACCTCAGTAATGGAGAAGTCCTTGCCTTTGACAAGTTGTTGATTGCGACGGGCTCGCGTCCCGTTCAGCCGCCCATTCCTGGAATCGATAGCCCAGAGGTGCAAACCTGCTGGACGCTTGAGGACGCCCGCGCCATCATGGCGTTGGCAAAGCCGGGTGCCCGGGTCGTGCAGATGGGGGCTGGTTTTATTGGCTGCATCATCATGGAGGCCTTGGCCGCACGCGGTGTTCAGTTGACTGTGGTGGAGATGGGTGACCGCATGGTGCCCCGCATGATGGGCCCGGTTGCGGGTGGCATGATTCGCGATTGGGTACAGAACAAGGGCGTGCAAGTGTTCACGGGTGCCAAGGTCACATCGATCCAACGCCAAGGCGAATCATCCGGCGGTCTGCTGTCTAAGTTGGCGGGCATGTTGGGTGGTGGCAGTCAGGATGCATCCGACGCGCCAGTGACCGTCGTTTTGTCCAATGGCAAAAAGATTCCAGCTGACTTGGTCATCAGCGCGACCGGCGTGAAGCCGTGCATTGATTTCCTTGAGGGTTCAGACGTCAAGTGCCTGCAGGGTGTCCTGACCGACGAGCATTTACAAACCAACGTACCGGGTGTCTACGCGGCGGGTGATTGTGCGGAGGCCTTTGATAAGGTCAGCGGCAAAACCATCGTGAGCGCGATCCAGCCCAACGCGGCCGAACAGGCGCGGGTTGCCGCCCTCAATATGGTGGGGCAGACCACCTACCTCAAGGGCGTGACGCAAATCAACGTGCTGGACACGCTGGGCCTCATCTCCACCAGTTTTGGTAACTGGGAAGGGGTGTCTGGCGGTGAGTCGGCAACACTGACCACCGATAGCCGCCACCTGAGCCTGCAATTCAGCGGCGATGTGATGGTCGGCTGTAACAGTGTGGGCTGGACAGACCATGTCGGTGTCATGCGTGGTTTGGTTGAAGGTCAAGTGCATCTCGGTGAATGGAAAGACAAGCTGATTGAGGACCCCACGCAGCTGATGCGGGCCTACTTGGCGCGCTCGCAAGCGCAAGGCGAGTGGAGCGGTGCCAACGACACGCGTCGTCGCTAAAGGGTCTGTTTCAATCGATGAAAATTACATTCAAGTTATTTGCCACCCTCACCGACTATCTGCCCCAAGAGCACCGACGAGCGAATCAAATGGATCTGGATGTCGCACACGATGCGAGCATCCTGAGCATCATTGATTCGTTCGCTTTGCCTGAAAAGCTGGTGCACTTGGTGCTGGTCAACGGCCACTACGTCGCCCCTGAGGCGCGCGCAACGCGACAGCTTGTCGAAAACGATGTGCTGGCCATTTGGCCACCTATCGCAGGTGGTTGAGGGTCGTTAAGCCAATGCAATCGAGCTATGCCGAGGCCTTCACACGTGAGATGGGTTGCTCTCTCAATGAGTGGCATGGGTGGTTGCCCAATGCCATTGGCGACCATCCTTGGACGTTATCCGATTCGTCAGCCGATATCCGTTTCTCGGATGGTGGTTTACGAATCGATTGGCAAGTGGGAGCCCCTCGGGTTATCGCACTTGCCAGTATTCCGCGCTTGATCGTGACCTTCACGTTTACCAATCAAGACGCGGCACAGCGCTATACCTTCATGCGTCGTTTTGACTTGTATATGCAGCGTGGTGGGGGCTAGGCTTTTCCCTAATTGAGTTTGTTGATTCCGATTCATACGATCGGGTCGGAATATAGATAACCAAGAATATTTTCGTCCTTGTTCAAAAATTGGGAGGTGAACCATGAGCCTGAGAAAGTTGGCATCAACAGCCGGTGCCGCGCTGTTGTTGCTCACCGCAAACGCCGTATCGGCGCAAGATCTGCAAGTTAAACAATGGGCTTCAGCCTGTGCCAATTGCCATGGCACCAACGGCAAGGCCGTCGGCGCAGCACCTGCTTTGGCCGGTCAGCCTGCCGCTGAACTGATCAAAAAAATGGCGGCCTACAAGGCTGGTGCGGTTCCAGTAACCATCATGCATCAGATTGCCAAGGGTTACACCGATGCGCAAATTGAAGCCATGGCTGCGTTTTTTGCAGCACAAAAATAAGTGAGGTGATGCCATGAAACGTCGTCAATTTATCAATTCAATCGGCGCGGGTGCAGGTCTGACCGCTTTGGGCTTGAGCGCAGGTTGCGCCACAGTGGGTGGTGGCTCTAAGGGCAAGGTCGTCGTGATCGGCGGCGGCTTCTCGGGGGCCACGGCCGCCAAGTACATTCGCATGTGGTCGGAGGGTGCGATTGCGGTCACGCTGGTCGAGCCTAACCCGATGTTCGTGTCGTGCCCGATTTCTAATTTGGTCTTGGGTGGCGTCAAGCAGATGGCTGATATCACGACCTCCTACGACAACCTAAAAGGCCGCCACGGGATTCAGATGGTGCGAGACACGGTCGTTGCTGTTGACACTGCCAAGCGCACCGTGACACTGGCGGGCGGCAGCACGCTACCCTACGACCGTTTGATTGTCTCGCCAGGTATCGACTTCATGTACGACAAGATCCCTGGTTTGAATAACGCGGACGCGCAGTCAAAGGTCATGCACGCTTGGAAGGCAGGCGCGCAAACAGCGACCTTGCGTAAGCAGCTTGAGGCCATGCCTGATGGCGGTGTCTTCGCCATGTCGGTGCCGCTGGGCCCTTACCGATGCCCGCCCGGGCCCTATGAACGTGCTTGCCAGATTGCCGGTTATTTCAAGCGCGAGAAGCCTAGAAGTAAGGTGGTCTTGTTTGACGCCAACAAAGATGTGGTGTCAAAAGGTAAGTTGTTCAAGAAGGCGTGGGCCGATCATTACAGCGGCTATATCGATTACCGGCCCAACCACAAAGTGATTGACGTTGATGTGCAAACGAAAACACTGAAGTTTGATTTCAACGACGACATGAAGGCCAATGTCTTGAACGTCATACCCGAAATGCGCGCCGGTACGATTGCCCGTACCGCTGGCTTGGCTACGCTGGATAACCGCTGGTGTGAGGTTGATTTCCTGACCTTTGAATCAAAAGCCCAGAAGAACGTGCATGTGCTGGGTGACTCCATTCAGGGTGCGCCGGGGATGCCGAAATCAGGTCACATGGCTAACCAGCACGGCAAGACGTGTGCGGCTGCCGTGGTGGCGATGATGACCGGGCAAGAGGTTCCTTCGTCACCGGTTTATGCCAACACCTGCTACAGCTTCGTGACCGCAGACGAGGTGGTACACGTGGCCAGTGTCCACAGCTACGACGTTGAGAAAAAGACCATGCTGGCAGTGAAAGGTGCCGGTGGCTTGACGCCTGAGGCAAACAAGTTAGAAGGTGTTTACGCCATGAACTGGGCTCAAAATATCTGGTCCGATATGTTGGCTTAAGTGGTGGCTTTTTTTCGGTTGGCGTACTGAATTAAGCCCTGGGCACCGTCCTCGCACAGGTCCAGAACATGCGCGAAACCGCCGTCACCCCCGAAGTAGGGATCGGGGACGACGGCGTCATCGTGCGTGATGAAGAACTCTGCAAAACGCCGAACTTTCTGACGCAGCGGCGGTGGGCAAGCGGCTTCTGTTAGGGCTTGGTTGTCCCAATCCATGGTGAGGATCAAGTCAAAGCGCTCGAAGTCGGCATCAGTGATTTGCCTGGCTCGGAGATCACTCAGGTCATAGCCACGCTGCTTGGCATGGGTTTGGCTGCGTGAATCAGGCGGTGCATCAGGATGGTAGTTGTGCGTCCCTGCCGAGTCGATCTCGAAGGCTTCAGACAGACCCGCTAGTCGCGCATGGTGCCGCAAAACGCCCTCAGCCGTGGGGCTGCGGCAGATATTGCCCATGCAAACGAACAAGACTTTCAGGGTGCCCATTCCAAGTGACCTCAGTGTGATTCCGTTTGAAACTGCGCTTGTGCCAGTGCAGCGTAGGCGCCGCCTTTTGCCAGCAAGCTTTGGTGCGTACCGGACTCGATGATTTTGCCGGCTTCTAACACCACAATTCGATCCGCGCGTTGAACCGTTGACAAGCGATGGGCCACCACGATCGTGGTGCGATCACGCATCGCATGGTCGAGCGCGGCTTGAACCAGTTTTTCACTTTGTGTGTCCAGTGCGCTGGTTGCCTCGTCAAGCAGCAACAGCGGCGCGTTTTTAAGGATGGCGCGCGCGATGGCAATGCGCTGGCGTTGTCCACCGGACAAACGCACGCCACGCTCGCCCATGAAGGTTTGGTAGCCCATGGGCAACTGGGTGATGAATTCATCGGCGTGTGCCGCTTTTGCGGCTGCGATGACTTCGGCTTCGGACGCATCCGGGCGACCATACAGAATGTTCTCAAAGGCGGTCGCAGCGAAGACCACGGGTTCTTGAGGCACGACGCCAATGTGTTGTCGCAACTCGGTTAAATCGAGTGATTTGATGTCGCAGCCATTCAGCTTGATGTCGCCCGATTGAACGTCATAGAAGCGCTGGAGCAATTGAATGATGGTGGTTTTGCCAGCGCCACTCGCACCCACCAACGCGGTGGTGGTGCCCGGCTCGACTGTTAAGGTGAGTCCATCGAGCGCATAGGTATTGGGCCGGGAAGGGTAGCTGAACTGCACGGCGTTCATGTTGACCGCCATGCCTTTACCCGTTGCACCGCTGGGGGTGGCTGCCAAAGGAACTGGGTGGGTGGGCTGCGCGACCGCAGGGGTGTGGTGTAACAACTCAATGAGCCGCTCGCTGGCCCCTGCGGCACGCAGCAAGTCACCACTGACTTCGCCCAAAACGGCAAAGGCGCCGGCCAAAATCAACACGTAAAAAACGGTTTGACCCAACTCACCCGCTGTGATGTCGCCCGACACCACTGCCAACGTGCCCTTGTACAAGCCCCAAAGCAGTGCCGCTGACGTCGCCGACATGATGAAGCCCACTAACCACGACCGTGCTTTGGTGCGCCGCAATGCGGCATGAAACGCGTTGTCGGTGGCCGTTTTGAAGCGTAAGCTTTCGCGCACCTGCGCGGTGAAGCTTTGCACGACCGTGATGGCATTCAGGATTTCACTGGCCAACGCGCTGGCGTCGGCGACACGGTCTTGGCTGGCGCGAGACAGACGGCGTACGCGGCGCCCCATCCACACGCTCGGCGCAATCACCAAGAGCAAGCCGACGGCGACCTGCGCCATCATGAGTGGGTGGTGCCACACCAACATGGCGAGCGCACCGATGCCCATCACCGCGTTACGCAAACCCATGCTGAGCGATGAACCGACAACCGTTTGGATCAGTGTGGTGTCGGCGCTGAGACGTGACAGGACCTCTCCTGTGGGTGTGTTCTCGAAGAATTGCGGGCTTTGCTGCAAGACGCGGCTGTAGACGGCTTGCCGCAGATCTGCGGTGATGCGCTCGCCCAGCCAACTCACCATATAAAACCGAGCCGATGAAAAGACGGCCAACGCCAGCGCTACGCCTAGTAGCGCGGCGAAATAGCCGGCCAAGGCATCCTGCCCGCCCGCATTGGGGTTGTTGATGTTGGCAATGCCCCCATCAATCAGCTCGCGCAGGGCAGCCGGAAAAATCAGTGTGGTGAATGCCGCGCAGACCAGCAGTACCAGCGCACCCATTGCATGCCAGCGGTAGGGTTTAACAAAGGGAATGAGCGCCGCCAAGCCGGCAGATTTTGTTCGTGGTGGCAGTGCGCTGGGCGTGAGTGTTTGCATGTTTAGATCGTTAGTGGGTCACCATAGCCCGTCATCTCTAGGTAACCCCACGCGACGCGACGTCCCGAATTATCGCGCAAGGCACTCAAGCCTTCCCAATATATCGTCCCGGTCGTTGCGCGGCTGTCCAGCTCCTGCTGCGACGAAACGGGGACGATGGTGAAGCGCCCCTGTGGTGTTTCAAGCGCCCATTGACTGGGGTATTCCACGCCGGTAACGGGGCTTCGCCAGGTCGATAAAACGCGCCATGCGAGGTCACCGGCGCGATAACTTTGTGCGGTATCGCTGCCGGCTGCACGCCATGACCCACCGGTCCATACAACGCCGCCGTTGGCATCACGCAGCTGAAAAGCGGTGAGCGCCGAACCATCATCGAAGTTCATCCCGATCCAATCCCAGCCAACGGCTTGCGCCGGCATGAAGCCGTGGCTCCATTCATGGTCGAGCCAGCCTGTTCCGTTGACGGATATTGGCGCGGCACCCTTCAACGTGACCTGCCCTTTGATGCGCAGCTGTGGGTCGGTGGTGTACCAGCTCGTTGCTTCCGGGTCAGGGCCCTTTTGAGACAAGCCCCCACGCCCTTGCAAGACGGTGGGTTGGGTTTGCTCGACCTTGAGATCAAGGGCAAACGCATCGGTATGAACGCCGGCATCAAATTGCAGCGTTTGCCTCTGTTCTTGACTGCCGTTTGAAGGCTGGAAGAACCAGGACGACGCGCCCCGACCCAGCCGCACAGCCATGTGCGTTTGCGAGACGTAAACGGGTTGTCGGCCATCATCCGCCGCATCCGATACACCGTTCCAGCGGGCCAGCCGTTGGTCGTGGTGAAATGCGGCGGGGCGACCATCGGCGCCGGGCCATGTCAGTGCTGCATGAGCGAAGACAAGGTGCTTGGCAGCCAACTGTTGTGTGAGCTGTTGGGCACTGGGGATGCGCTTTCTGAAGAACGTCATTTGAAACCCGATGGGCGGTTCAGCATTGACTTTCGCGGCTTGTAAAAAACCCGTGAGGTACCACCACTCAATATCGTGGTCCAGGTGCGCGCCGTTGTCGCGGGGGAATGTCAAAGGCGTCGACACAGAGTTTGTGGCGGCCCACGCAGCGCCGATCGGGAGACGACTGGCCAACGCCGCTAAGGCGCCTGCTTGAATGAGTTGTCGGCGGTTGGATTTGAAATGCATCACACTACCAATCCTGTTTGACAGATTGAACCATGGATTGACGCAATGTTTGGCGTGCAATCAGCCAGCAGGTGCCCGTGCCACTGGCCATCACGGCGAGCACCATCAGCGCCACATCGCCCCAGGGTATTTGCCAGTCCATGGTCCAGTGAAAGCTTTGGGGGTTGACCACGAACACCAATACCGCGCTGACGACCAGGCCGAGTGCGGCACCGACCAGACCACCGATGAGACTCCAGATAAAGCCTTCAGCCGTGACCATGGCACTCAACTGACCACGGGTGTAACCCAGATGCATCAGCATGCCAAATTCCCGTTGGCGGCTGAGCACTTGGGCACTGAAACTGCTGGCCACACCAAACAGGCCGATGCCAATCGCGACCAGTTGCAGCCAGCGTGTAATGGCGAAGCTGCGGTCAAAAATAGTGAGGGATGCCGCACGAATTTGCATGGACTGGGTGATGCTGAGATCAGCCGCGATGGCCTCGCCTGCGGCGGCGGCAACGGCGGCGCGAATGCCCGCAATGACAGCACTTTGGTCCGCGTTACGGCGCTGATCGTCGGTAAAGGTGAGGCCCAAATCGGTGAAGCGGGCGTCACCTGTTTGCGCAACGTAGTCGGTGTGCGCCATCACGAGGCTGCCACTTTGCCGCGCGTAATCTCGCCAGATTCCTGCCACGCGCGGCGTCTGTCCCGGTAGGGCGGTGGCCAGGCTTGGAATGGCATCGCCTAAGCGCAGTACCAAGCGATCGCGCAAGGCTTCGCTGATCCACACGGGGTAGCTCGTGGCGGTGGTCAGGGCTGCCAGGTCGACAACGGTATCGACCAGCGGGGTGTCGCTGGGGTGCCCGTCGGGGTCTCGCGGTAGCTCGCGTGCCAGCAACGTCACGGGTGCAAGGTTGGGGTCGAGAATGACCTCCGTGATTCGCTGCCCCCTCACGCCGGATACGCCGGGTAGGGTACGCAGTCGGTCAACCAAGGCGGCATCGAATACAGGCGTGACGTCATTGCCGCCCGGCGCGCTGGTGCGCAAATAAACGTCGGCCGGCAAGACGGTATCCAACCACTGGCTAACCGAGAACCGGAAACTTCCTACCATCACGGTCAAGGCAACGGCCAGCGCGAGACTCGCCACAATGCCACTGATGGCGGTGGCACCGGTGTGCGGCATGCGTTGGGCACGGCTGATCGCCAACAAAGGCAGGTGTCGAGAGAGCCAACGCTGGGGCGTTTGTGCCAGTAGCCAACTGACGGTCGGTGGCAGGGTAATGAGGGCACCCAGTAACAACAGGGCGATGCCGACATAGGCGCCCAGCGGCATGTCTGCAATCGGGTCAAGCTGGCACAACACCGCTGCGCTCAGCAGTACCACCAAGCCGGTGACGACTTGCCTGTGGGGGCGTGTGGCTTGGTGCACGCTCAGGCCTTTGATGGCGAGGGCGGGCTGTAAATTTGCAGCACGCTGCGCAGGCCACCACGCACCCAGCAAGGTGGCAATCAGACCCAATGCCATGAAGACGCCCGTGGCTGTGAGGTCCCATTGCAGTGGGGTGCGCTCACCCGAGAAAAAGCCACTGCCCAAATCACCACCCAAGGTACGCAGCGCGAGCGTTGCCAGACCAGCGGCTAAAACGACACCCAGCGCACTACCGAGCAAACCCAACACGGCTGCTTCGGACAAGACGAGTTGCATGCGCTCACGCCGTGACAGACCCAAAATACCGAGCAACGCAAATTGAGACAAACGCTTGGTGATACTCAATGACAGCGCGGCGAAAACCAAAAAAGTCCCAGTGAACAAGGCCACCAGTGCCAACACCGTGAGGTTGACGCGGTAAGCCTGCGTCATGCGTGCAAGTTGGTTGCCGCGTTGTGCGGGGGCCTGCAAAACCAATTCGGGTGGCAAGCGCCACCGCTGTTGCAGGGCTGCAGCCGATTGCTGTGCCAGCTCGGGTGCGACTCGCAGATCAATGCGGTGAAGTGCATCCTGCAAACCCAATACGGCTTGCGCGGCGGCAATATCCATGACAGCTGTCGGCGGACCTGGCTGGTCCACACGACCGCGCACGTGCAAGCGCAGCCACTGTTGATTGGTCCAGAGCTCGATGGTCGCGGGTGGTTCAGTCCAGCGTTTCAGCGCGGCCTCGTTGAGATACACGCTGTCGGGTGCAAAGACTGCCAAACGATCGGTTTGCGGGAAATTTTGTGGCAGACGGGTCGGGTTGAACGAGGCTTGCGCCACGGTATCCATGCCAATCAGCTGCAAGGGGATGACCGGCTCATCAGGAGTCGTACCGCGCATCCGAATGGTTTGGCTCACGGCGGGGGCCATGGCCGAGATCTCACGCTGTTGACTGAGTTGATTCCAAATATCAAATGGAATCGGTTGCTCAGATCGGCTGTAGACCTGCCAATCAGGCTCACCTTGCGCGGTGTTGCTGGCTTGTGCAAACGCGCTCAGCGCGGAGTGATTGATGAGGTGCACACCCAATGCCAACGCGACACCGAGGGCAATGGTGATGACGACGCTGAGCGTGCGCCAAGGCTGCTGCTTGATCTCACCCCATGCATAGGTTTTCAATAAGCCCCATAGGGCTTGCAAGGCGGGGAAAGGGCGCGCGCGGGTGGTCACCGCTTACTTGAGGCTACCAGCTAAAAACTGGCGCAAACGCTCGCTCGTGGGGTTTGCCAAAACGACTTTGGGGTCGCCATGCTCCTCGACCAAGCCTTGGTGTAAGAACACCAGTTGGTTGGAGACCTCGCGCGCAAAGCCCATCTCGTGCGTGACCACGACCATGGTGCGACCCTCGTCAGCCAAGCTGCGCATTACCCGCAAGACCTCACCAACCAACTCGGGGTCGAGGGCGGATGTGGGCTCGTCAAATAACATCACGGCGGGTTCCATTGCCAGTGCGCGTGCGATCGCCACGCGTTGCTGTTGTCCACCAGAAAGGTGGTTGGGGTACTTGTCTTCGGCGCCACTGAGCCCCACTTTGTTCAGGTAGTGACGCGCGCGTTCTAATGCTTCGGCTTTAGAGATACCCAAGACGTGAATGGGCGCTTCAGTGATGTTTTCGAGCACATTGAGGTGCGCCCACAGGTTGAAGTGCTGAAACACCATTGCCAGCTTGGATCGGAATCGCTGCAGTTGACGCTTGTCAGTTGCCTGCAGCATGCCGTCTTTGCCGGGCGCCAACGAGAGGGTTTCGCCTTCGAGCGTGATCGTGCCGGCGTGCGGATTTTCCAACAAATTGATGCAGCGTAAAAACGTTGATTTACCCGAACCACTCGACCCAATGATGCTGATCACATCACCGGCGTTGGCTTCCAGAGAAACGCCTTTTAGTACCTCATTCGTGCCGTAGCTTTTGTGTAAATCGGTAACGGTCAGTTGTGCAGTCATGGCTTGCTTGGTTGGTTTTGATGGCAGGTCATCTGCGGGGTTAGGCGCTGAGCAGTTGGCCCGTTTTGAAGGCCGTTGCACCTGCGATTTTTCCAATATCGAGGCCGGTTGTGGCCCAACGTAAGACTTGTCGGGCGTAGAGTTGACCGGTGACGCTGGCTCGGATATCTGTTGTTTGTCCCGTGTAGGGTTCGATGATTTGTGCCACCACGTCACCAACCGACAACTGGGCACCAACGGGTTGTACGTAGACCAAAACGCCAGGGTGCGGTGCCTCTAGGGTTTCAGAGCCAGCCAATGGGGTCGGCTGGCATCGAGCGGGCGGTAGGGGGCTGGGTTCACCAGCGATGACACCCGTGTGCACCAAATAGGCCATGAGGTTGGCGGCAGCCGCCTGTGCCAACGGGTGGCTGACATCTTGTTGGCCGCGTAACTCGACGGTACTTGACAAGCAGGCGAGCGCAATCGGGTGATCGGGGAATGCGGCGCGCAGTCGCCACCACACGCTGCTGAGCGCTTCGTCAAAACACAACCCACCGCTGAGATCGCCGACCATGGTGGCGTTCAGGTCATCGTTCGCCCACAACACCGTCTCAGCCCCTAAGTGGCGAATCAGAGGTTCGGCTTGCGCAAGGTAAGGCGCTTCGACATACAGGTGCAGCACGGCCTCAAAATCGCAGTGCAGGTCGAGTACGACATCGGCATCGATGGCAAGGTCCAGCAGGGTATGGCGCAAGGTCTCTAGCTCGGTGCGTGGCGGTTGGGCGCGCAGCCATGCATGTATGGCCTCGCGAATGACACGCGTGTTCTGCGCGGGGTCATGACTCAATTGAGGGGCGATGACTGGCGCAATGGCGGCCGCGAGATTGGGGTAGTGGCGGTTGAAGTTTTTGCCACTGCCTAACTCAAACCGACCCAGCTGCGCGTACATCAGCGTTTGGTCCAAGCCAATCGGGTTGGCGACGGGGACAACAGTCACCCGCCCCGTTAAGCGCCCAGCGGCCTCTGCCGCGTCCAGTTGGGTTTTGAGGTGTTGCAGCACCAGCATGCCCGGCAACTCATCCGCATGCAGGCTGGCTTGCAAGTAGACGTGTGGACCCGTGCTATCCGGTTGGCCGAAGTGCCAACTGACTACGTGTCGTTGTGTACCCGTTGCGGGACTGACGAGCGGGTGCTGTTTGCGTTGCATACGGGCTCAGCGTTGGGGTCGCAAATAAGCGAGCCAATGGTGCTCGGCCAGTTTGAATAAACCGACCAAGGCGAACGTGAGAATCAGGTAGATGACACCCGCCGTGATAAAGGCCTCGAAGGGCAAGAAGAAATCCGAGTAAATGTTGCGGGCTGCACCCGTGATGTCGAAAATGGCGGGTATCGTGCTGGCCAGCGAGGTGCTGTGCAGCATCATGATGACTTCGTTGGAGTAAGCCGGCAGTGTGCGGCGCATGGCCGAAGGCAAGACGATACGGCGCAGTGTTTGCAGGCGGGAATAGCCCATGGCTTGCGCGGCTTCAATCTCGCCCGGTGCGGTGTCACGGATGGCGCCAGCCAACATCTCAACGGTGTAGGCGCAGGTGTTGAGTGAGAACGCCAATACAGCGCAGAAGAACGCGTCCTTGAAGCCCGTCCACGGCCAGGCGTCGTCCCATCGCGCTTGAATCCAATCCAGCTGTGCGATGCCGTAATAAATGAGGTAGACCTGAATCAGTAATGGCGTCCCGCGCACGATGTAGGTGAATAGCCAGATGGGCCCACGCACCCACGCCCGTGGCGATACGCGCAAGACGGCTAACGATATCGACAGCGCGCCACCGATGAGCAAGCAGGCCACCAAAATTTCCAATGTCCCAATGAAGCCTTGCCAATAAAGCGTCAGTGCCTCTGGCGTAAAGATGACGTCGAATTGCATGTACCGTTGGCCTTGCTTATGCCGACAGGCGCTTGACGCCGACGGTGTATCGTTTCTCTAGTTGACGCAGCGCGACCAGGGAAACGGTGGTGAAGACCAAATAGATAACAGCGGCAAACGCCATGAACAACAGGGGGGCGTTGGGTACCTCGCCGCGTGCCGCGGCCCCGGCTTGTTTGGCCAAATAGGTCATGTCTGGTAAACCCAAAATCGAGACCAGCGCCGTTGACTTGAGGAGCACCAACCAGTTGTTGGTAAAGCCCGGTAGGGCCAACCGCACCATTTGCGGTAGGACGATGGTGAAGAACACCCGTGAGTGGCTCATGCCGTAGGCCAAGCCCGCTTCGGCTTGTCCCTTCGGGATGGCCAATATGGCGCCACGGAAGGTCTCCGTCATGTAGGCGCCATAAATAAATCCAATGGTAATCAGACCCGCTGCGAAGGGGTTGATCTCAACGTAGTCGGTGTAACCGAACGCTTCTAAAACCACGTTTAAACCGATTTGACCGCCGTAAAAAATTAGCAGCATCAGGACCAAATCGGGGATGCCACGGATGATGGTTGAGTAAATACCACCCAACCAGATCAATGGCTTGTGTTGGGAGAGTTTGGCGGAGGCACCCGCCAAACCCAGCACGACGGCGACCACCAACGCCCCGAGAGCCACTTGTATCGATAACAGTGAACCCTCAAGGATGCTGGTGATGTAGCCGTCTAGTTTCAATTAATCACCCCAGATGTCGGTGCCAGCGAAGTACTTGTCGCTGATTTTTTGCCACTCGCCATTTTTACGCAGGGTCTTGATACCGTTGTCGAGTGCGGTACGCAGGTCTTTGTCCTGCTTGCGAACGGCAATGCCAGCGCCCTTCCCGAAGTAGTTCACGAAGGAGCCCAACGTCTTACCGACGAACACGTAGTCTTTGCCATCAGCGGTATCCAAGAAACCACCCTTGACTTCAATCACGTCAGCCACGGTACCGTCCAAACGACCTGCTTTGATGTCGAGGTAGACCTGGTCCTGTGCGTCGTATGACAAGATTTGAACGCCCGCTTTGGCCAATTCACCCTTGGCGTATTTCTCTTGCGTTGAGCCTTTCAGCACGCCGAGTTTTTTGCCTTTCATGCTGGCGGCTGAGCCATCGGTTTTGATGCTCTTGTTCAGCACCACTTGTGAGGGGGTGTTGTAGTACTTGCCTGTGAACGCCACGACCTTTTCACGGTCTGCAGTGATTGACATGGAAGAAATGATGGCGTCGTATTTGCGCGCTTGCAGGCCGGGGATCATGCTGTCCCACAGCTGCTCAACGAACACACACTTGGCCTTCAGTTCGTCACACAGGGCTTGCGCGATATCCACGTCAAAACCCGTGGGCTTGCCATCGTCTGTTTTGTAGGTGAAAGGTTTGTAGGTGGGATCGATTGCAACGCGGATTTCTTTCCACTCTTTAGCCGAAGCGGCGAATGACAGCCCCAGCGCGATTGCGCCGAGAACCAATGACTTCTTGATGGTCAACATGGGGTCTCCAGAAATAAAAAATTAAACACCTGCTGATTCTAAAGGGCATCTTGTTTAAATGACCCGCAGGATTAAAGGGTTTGCCCGAGAGGGAGTTGTCGTAAAATACGCGCATCACCGGGGGTGTCCGGCGCGTCAGCGCTGCACTGAGAGAGTCCCCATGAACCTGATCTGGTTGGTACCAGCGTAGGGAGCGTGAACTGAGAACGACCGTATGGCCAAGGCCGTACATCCGACGTTATCCGCCACGCTGCTTGCGTGGCTTTTTTATTTGATAAAGGATAACTGTCATGAAACGTCGTTCGCTTGTTTGGCTGGCGGCCACCGCCATGGTGTTCCCATCGCTGTCCGTCAGTGCTGCGGGGGCTCAGACACCCCTGCGCGTGATCACCCACAGCTCATTTGATATGCCGATAGAGTTGTTGGCGAAATTTGAGGCTGATGCAGGTGTCAAGTTGACCCTCATTAAGGGCGGTGACGCGGGTGAGATGCTGAATAAGCTGATCCTGAGCAAAGAGGCGCCGATTGCCGACGTGGTGTTCGGGATCGATAACGCCATGCTCCCGCGCGCGCGAAAAGCTGGTGTCTTGGCACCCTTGCCCGCTTCGTTGTTGGCGCTGCCACTGAACCCCGCAGTCAAGGCCGTCGACCCCCAGGCCACGGCGGCGACCGATTGGCTGCCGATTGACTATGGGTTCGTGACCTTGAACATCGACAAGGCTTGGTTTGCCAGTAACAACGTGCGCTTACCCACACAGCTCAGCCAGTTGGCTGAACCGACCTATGCAAAGTTGCTGGTGGTTCAGAACCCCGCCACCAGTAGCCCAGGGCTGGCATTTTTGAGCGCAACCGTTCAAAGCCAGGGTGCTGGCGTATGGGGCTGGTGGAAGAATCTGCGCGCCAATGGTGTGAAGGTTTCCAACAGCTGGAGTGATGCGTATTACAAAGATTTCACACGCAATGGCGGTACCCGGCCCATCGTGGTCAGCTACCTGAGCAGCCCTGCCGCTGAGGTGTTCTATAGCGACAAACCCCTCACCGAGTCGCCGACTGCCAACTTGAATTTGACTGGTGGCATGTATGCGCAAATCGAGGGTATCGCGCTGGTGGACGGCGGTGCTACAACCGCAGTGACTCAGCAGGCGGCCTTGGACTTCATGCGCTTCATGCGCGGCGCCGAGGCGCAGGCGGCTTTGCAAACCACCATGTGGATGTGGCCCGTTAGCAATGGTGTGCCCTTGGCGCCCGTCATGTCGCACGCCGGTGCAGCACCCAGCGTCAAAGCGCTGGAAGCTGAGACTTTGGCGCGGGAATCGCGTGACTGGATTCGCCAATTCAATCGAGTGGTGGTGCGTTGACGCACTGGCGCAGCATCGCACTCGGCCTGTGGCCTGCCTTGTTTATAGGCAGCTTGGCCGTGTTGCCCATGTTGCGCTTGGTGTGGTTTGGCGCGACCGAGCCACTGCCCTTCGCCCAACAAGGGGGTGACTTCTGGCAGGGTTTGTTGGCCATTTGGCAAGACGATTACCTGCGCGGGCGCATCGTGTGGTCCCTCACACAGGCCGGTGTAACCACCTTTTTGGCGGTGAGTTTGGGTGTGCCGGTGGCGTGGGTGATGGCCCGCTGGCGCTTCGCGGGCCGGGGGTGGTTATTGCAGACCTTGATGCTGCCTTTCGTGGTGCCCACATTGGTGGCAGCCATGGGGG
>Ga0102902_1000203_pt1 | contig 24520 bp, 16 predicted proteins | sample Colrivmet1555B02_FD_78458 | JGI IMG/M metagenome (GOLD analysis project Ga0102902, IMG submission 78458) | Estuarine microbial communities from the Columbia River estuary - metaG 1555B-02 | ecosystem: Environmental > Aquatic > Marine > Intertidal zone > Estuary | place: USA: Columbia River... | reverse complement strand
ATCCATAAGCCTATCATCATTATAGCATTATTTAATGAGTTAAAATTAAGATTTAGTATAAGTAAAACGAATAAAAACCAAAAAACAATATAATGCATAACTATTGCCCACCATTTTGAAAAAGCAAAAAATGAAAAATCATTGATTTCATGCATATTGTATAAGCTATAAAAAAAGATAATGATGACAGGAATGCTCGAAATAATTAATTTAGAAGATAGTCTATAAAAATAAAGTGCATATATATTCCTTGACTGCGCTACAAGTAAAGAGTACCTGCCCATTTCCTTGTCATCACTTTTAACATTATATGATAATGAAATAAATAAAAGCGGAAATAAATAAATTATGAAAAATGTTACATCAATATTACCAATTTGTAATTGTTCCGGATTTTTAAATTCGGTGTAACTGTTTGTAAATATATTAATTCCAAATCTACCGCTCTTGGCAATTTCATACACATCGTTTTGACCAATAGTTAAAATTGACAAAGGAGATATTTTCTTATCACAAACAACTTGGTACAAATAAGAAATCATATAGGGAGTTTCTTCCCCTAATTTACCTTGTGGCGGATACTTAATAGTATCATATAAATTTAGTGTATTAAGGTACTGTTGCGATTGTTTTTGGATTAAACTATCTATGATGGCTGTATTTTGTAAATACAATTTTTCACCTTGATTATAACTAAATAAGCCTAAAACACTAAACACCAATAAAAATAAGATTGTAATCTTACTTCTTAATAGTTGTTTAAATTCAAAATGCAGTATTGTTGTAAACATTTTATACAATTTTATAATTTCTAGCAATTAATTTAATGGATACAATGAGTATAACTACCCATAAAAATAAAGATATGATTTCAATTTTTCTATATGAAAGTCTCTTCAAAAGTGGAGCTTGCGGATAACTAAAATCCCTTACAGTATTCCAATAGCTAACATCGACAGACCAATCCCATTCTCCAGTTTTAGAGCCACCATAAGCCATCTTGGTATTCAATTCTTTAATCAAATACCTCCTATACTGTTCTGCTTCAGATAAAAAAATCATATTAGAATTATAATCAGACTGCGCAATTGTCATGGATATATTTTTTATAGCTAAAAATGGATTAATAATAGAAATAATTGATGCGAGTTGATTTTGGTTATTTGTTACTGTTCTTATATCAGAAAAATGTTTATCATAAACCTTATTGGCATAATCTTCATCTGCTTGCATTATTAATCCATCCGCATTAATAGGCAGTTCATCTAAAGATTTTACATTATATTTTAATAATAAAGAATCGTTAAATTGTTTTGCTCTTTGATCCATTGGATCATGACCATCAATACCTTTTTTTCTTGATTCATTTAACGTTTTTGTAAATTCTTGCTTACTAGGATATGGATATATAATTCGACTAGTAGAATATATTAATTTAGGTAAAATTATAATTGAAAAAACCCAAAAACTTAATAAAATTAAAAATGATAATTTACTAACCTTTACTAAAGCACTTATAATTACACTAAATAGAATTAATATAAAAAAATAGACCATATAAGTACTTATCCAAATTAAAAAATCACTAAATGGAAACGTATTAAGTGGTTGTTTTGTCAATAGGGCATATAAAATAAATATAAAAAAAACACCTACTAAAAATAAGGTAAGTAAAATTGTCAAAATAGAACATACATTACCCCATAGTAACTGTCCGATGCTCGCACCTTGAGATTTTAATAATTTTATATTGTTTTGTTCAAATTCTGCACTAATTGAATTAAAAGACATGAGAATTATAAATAATGGTATCAAAACTTGTAATACCCAAGAAAAATTAATTTCTCCAAGCCTAGCCATTTCCGAATTATTCATAATTGGACTAAATGCTGCATCGTTTTGTCTATGCCCTTCCAGCTTTAATACCGATCCTAAATAGTCCGTGACGCCGTTATCTAAAAAATTAAGTGCGGTAACCGGTTGAAATACGTAATGACCATAATGCGCACTACTATGTGGATTTTGAGCTGGCTGATTTAGCCACGCTTTTCTAACATTTGCTTTTGCTTGATCAAAAAGTGCAATTTTATTTTTGTAGGAAATTGCGCTATTGATACCTACCAAAATATACAAAATCACTATGATAATGGACATTAATTGAAGATGTTTTTGCCTAATTATACGCTTAAGAATATTTAAATAAATTATTTTCATAGCACTTTGTTTTAAATTGTTTCTAGATATAATTTTTCAAGTGCAGTAGCAGTAATGCTTTTTGAATCAATGCTATTAACTAAAATTCCTTCTCGCATAATACCAATAGTATTAGCAACATTTACAGCATTAAAAATATCATGTGTCGCCATAAAAATAGTGGTGCCATTTTTTGCTAACTTTTTGCAAATTGTTATAAAATCATTTGTTGCTTTTGGGTCTAATCCAGAAGTTGGCTCATCCATGAAAATACAATCCGCCCTTTTTGCAATTGCAATTGCAATTGCAACTTTTTGACGCATCCCTTTTGAATAGGAAGTCATTAATTTATGATGTGCAGATTCTTGTAAACCAGCTTCATTTAAAAAATTAACAAGTTCGTTTTTTGCATAATGGTTCCCAGCTATTTTACTAAAAAATTCAAGATTCTCTATGCCAGTAAGGCTACCATAGAGATGCACCACTTCTGGTATATATGCAAAGTGCTTATTGATTAAACTTGGATTTTCAACTAAATCAATATTATTAAATAGAATTTTACCGGCCGATGGCTTAACAAAACCTAACATTAAATTAATTGTGGTCGTTTTGCCGGCACCATTTTGGCCTAAAAGACAATAAATTTCACCTTTGTTGATTGATAAATTTAAATTTCTTAGCGCATATACATCATTGTATTGCTTACTAAGCTCAATTGCTTGTAATAATGACATGGAATTAAATTAAAAGTAAATAAAGAATAAACCTAAAAAGAAAAGACTAGACGTTTGACGGGGGACCCCTATTTAGATCAGCATTGGTAAACAATACCTGATATTGAAATCGGTAAAATAATGATGGAATATTTAGACCAGTATTCGTATACGTAAGGCTTTCAGAAAATTCTTCTTGTAGATTTGAATTAAGAAGTTTGCAAACACTACATTCCAAATAAACCTTACCAATTTTATTTAATTTATTCTCTGAGAAAGAATTATTGTCAATTTTTGAAATTGATTTTATATCATTTGAATGACTATGTAAATAATGCGCAGGAATAGCCATAAACACATAGATAACCATCAATAAAATGACTATAATATTTTTATGTGTTTTATTAAATTTCAAAATGTATTATAATTTAATTATGATTGATTACATGTTGGACATATACCTGTTACATTAAGATAAACTTCTTTAAGTAAATAATCATCAGGTAATTGTATTGAAGGGTTTACCTGAAACAAACATGTAGTAGTTTGACATTTTTGACAGCTAAAATGTACATGCTGATGATTGTGTATATCATTGGTATGAGTACACTTTTGACTAGAAGCATACAAAATTTGACCCGTTGGATTCACTACTTTATGAATTAAGCCTTCATCAATTAAACGATCAAGTACCCTATAAATGGTTACTTTATCACATAGGCCAGTCGTTCTTTCAAGTATATCTGGAGCAGAAATAGCTGTACCCATATTTTGAATGAGTTCTAAAACCAATGCTTTATTCTTTGTATTTCTAACTATTTTCATATTATTATTGCAACATTGTTGCATAAACGAAATTAAACCTATATTTGCAACAAAGTTGCATTTATGAATAAAATTAGCACAATATTTTCAAATTCTATTGGTATCACAGGTAGTTTTTTATGCTTAATTCATTGTCTTGCTAGTCCTATGCTTATGATTATTGGCATGAAATTCCTTTTAAACCCGTATGTCAAATATATATTTTTAATAATGTCATTTGGTGCAATTTATGATGCTACCAGACATAATACAGATACAAAAACAGCAGCCTTTTTATGGGTCTCATTTACCATTTTTATGTTTTCAACCTTATTCATGGAAGAATATGAATGGCTGCATATAATTAGTTATATCAGTTCCGTCTTAGTCATTATTGGACATATTATCAATTTAATAAAATGTAAAAAATGCAAAATCTAACAAGATTTATGAAATTAACAAAACTAGTGTCGTTCTTTTTGGCAATTAGTTGTGGAACACCAAGTTGTTATCATGCACACGCAAGTGAGCACAAAGAGAATATTATTTTAAAAGATACAATAACCTATTGGAAAGTACCAACAGGTTTAAACTTTTTAGTGATTGGCGATTGGGGGAGATTTGGTGAATTTCATCAAAAAGACGTTGCAGATCAAATGGCAATAGAAGCTAAAAAAAATAATAGTTCATTTATATTAAGTATGGGTGACAATTTTTATAATGATGGAGTGATAAGTACTACAGATCCTCAATGGTTTTATTCATTTGAAAACATCTATACAGCGTATCATTTACATGTCCCTTGGTACACCGTATTTGGAAATCACGATTACAGAGGTAGCATTCAAGCGCAACTAGATTATTCCAAAATAAGCAGAAGATGGAGGACTAATGCAAGATATTATTCTATTGAGAAAAATATACCTGGTTCAAAAGATTCTGTATTATTCGTATTTATAGATACAAATCCGTTTGATCAAACATTAGATAGAAAACAACATAGCGATTTAGCACAACAAGATACATTGCAACAAAAAAAATGGTTAGAAAATGTTTTGAATAACTCAAAGGCAAAATGGAAAATAGCTATTGGACACCATCCATTGTTTACTACGGGTGTAAGAAAAGGTACTATGCTAGATGTTAGGCGTTCCTATGTATCCTTATTTGAAAAATATAAAGTAGATGCTTATTTCGCAGGACACGAACATGATTTACAGCATCAAAAACCAATTGGTCACACACACTATTTTGTAAGTGGTGCAGGAAGTGAGAAAAGGCCAGTAACCTCAGATAGTACCATGACAAAATTTGCAATATCAGATCACGGATTCATGAGTGTGCAATTAAATCGAGACACCTTATTTAATAAAGTAATTAATTATAACGGCAACGTATTATACCAAACTCAAATCGTAAAACAATAAAATGGAAACAACAGTAAAAAAACTACCAGTCACTGTATTAAGTGGATTTTTAGGTGCAGGGAAAACAAGTTTATTAAATCACATATTACACAATAAAGAAAATTTAAAAGTTGCTGTTATTGTAAATGATATGAGCGAAGTAAATATTGACGCACAATTGGTTAGAAATGAAAACAATTTAAGCAGAACCGAAGAAAGATTAGTTGAAATGTCTAACGGTTGTATTTGCTGCACCTTAAGGGAAGATTTAATGATTGAAGTAGAAAAACTAGCTAACGAAGGTAGATTTGATTACCTATTAATTGAAAGTACAGGAATTAGCGAACCAATTCCTGTAGCCCAAACATTTTCATACGTTGATGAAGAAAAAGGAATTGATTTATCAAAATTTAGTTACATAGATTCAATGATTACCGTTGTTGATTGTTTAAACTTTTTTAAAGATTTCGGAAGTAACGAATTACTAGTAGATAGGAAATTGACGGATATTGAAGGTGATGTAAGAAATATTGTTAACTTATTGACAGATCAAATAGAATTTGCAAATATTATTGTTTTAAATAAAACTGACTTAGTAGAAGAAAAAACTGTTGGATTATTGGAAGCAGCGATTAAGGCTTTAAACCCAGGCGCAAAAATTATAAGAAGTACATTTAGCAAAGTGGATGTAAAATCTATTCTAAATACCAATCTATTTAATTTTGAAGAAGCAGAATCATCTGCAGGTTGGCAAAAAGAATTAGAGGGTGAGCATAGCCCTGAAACCGAAGAGTATGGAATAAGTTCGTTTGTATTTAGAAGCCACTTACCCTTTCACCCAATACGTCTCTGGAAATATTTAAATGAATCATATCCTGCAAATATTATAAGAGCTAAGGGTCTTTTTTGGCTAGCTTCCAGACCAGACGATGCATTAAACTTTAGCCAAGCTGGCGGATCCTCTAGATTAGAAAAGGCAGGTGTTTGGTGGGCTTGTATGCCGTATGGTGAGAGAATTAACTATCCATCTTTTGTGCAAAATAAAGAATATATTGAATCGAAATGGGATAAAAAATGGGGTGACAGAATGAATGAACTTGTTTTTATCGGTCAAGATTTAAATAAAGAAGACATGATTAAAGAACTTGAAACATGTTTGTTACAACAAAATGAATATTATCTTTTTGATACTAAAATGGATTTTGAAGACCCATTTCCTAAAAACATATAAGAATGAAAAAAATAATCACAATTGCATATTTGATGTTTTTATCTTTACCGCTTTTTAGTCAAAAAGAAAATATAATTATTGCAGGGCCAATGATTGGTCATGTTGAATTTAGAACTGCAAAAGTTTGGATTGAACTAAATAAGGATATAAATAATGTTCAACTATTTTATTGGGAAGAAAACAAAACAAACAAACAAAAAGCAACTTTTTCAAAACAACTTAATAAAATATCGAATATTAGCATTTTTGATTTAATTCAACTTGAGCCTGGTACAAAATACAAATATAGCATATTATATAAAAACAAAACGATTGACTCAGGTACTGTAAAAACTCAAACCTTATGGCAATATAGAACTGAACCGCCTGCCTTTAGTATGTTAGCAGGAAGTTGTGCATACTTTAACGAACCCATTTATGATAGACCAGGAAGACCATATGGCAATGATTCTTCTATTTTTAAAAGCATGGCCAAAGAAAATGCCGATTTAATGTTATGGCTAGGTGACAATTGGTATACCAGAGAGGTAGATTACTATAGTGAATGGGGTTTAAACTATAGGGCTCAACGAGATCGAAGTCAACAAGTGTTACAACCCTTATTAAAAGCAATGCCAAATTATGCTGTTTGGGATGACCATGATTATGGTTATAACAATGCAGGATTATCTTACCCATTAAAAGAGACAAGTAGATCTGTTTTTACAAGTTATTGGGCTAACCCTTCTTACGGTGAAGCCAGCGAAGGTATATATAGTAGGTTCATATGGAATGATGTTGAATTTTTTGTACTCGATGACAGATATTTCAGAAGTGATGATAAACTACCAGACAGTATAAATGGGCAGCCAAATCCATCTAAAAAAATGTTTGGAGACAAACAATTAAACTGGTTAGAAAATGCCCTTTCGCAAAGTAGTGAGAATTATAAAATTAATTTTAGATTCATTGTTTCAGGATCACAAATACTAAATGAACTCAACCCTTATGATTGTTTAACTCATTATCCTATTGAGTATAACGAACTAATAAATTTCATTACTAAAAATAAAATTGAAGGTGTAGTATTTTTAACTGGAGATAGGCATCATAGTGAAATTATAAAAAAAGAAAGGAACGGCACTTACCCATTATTAGATATTACAGCCTCTCCCCTAACTTCAGGCTTAAGCAAATTTACAGGTAAAGAAAAGAATCATCCAAGTAGAATTATTGGTATTGATCATACAACCAACTATGGTAAAATTAGCTTTACAGGAACTTTTAAGGATAGAAAAATGAAAATTGAATTTATTGGCCCAGGGGGTGAAAGTTTGACAGTTTATGAAATAGATGCAAAGGATTTAAAGTAAGTTCTAATCGCGATTAAAAATATAGATACTGCAGCGTTGAATATGTTAATGTTGTCCTCACACAACAAAGGACCCATGATTTAACGTAAGTCCTTGATTTTCATGTAGCCACAATTGAACTACATTCTAACCAAATCTGGAATGATTTGAGGGGATTTTACAGTTTGGTAAGGGTCTTTGAGAAATTACTTAATCCCAAGAAAGCAGGCTATTAAAGCCTGCTTTCTTGGCTGGAAAAAACGCGCATATTGACCATGCTATATCGCTCTCATTTGACCATTTTTAGCATTGATTATCAACATAAAAAGGGGTCAAAGAAAAACGCTATGAGGTGGTCAACGACTGCGTATTTTCCAGCTACTTTTAAAGCTTCTATATTTTTCTGAAACAAATGCTTAAACTATCTCTCATCACCTTCCAAATTCATCCATAATTAAATTACATAACAAATTGTGTAAGTGATCAATTTGGAGCGTTTTAGGATTGTCTAGATTTGTGATTATACCAACCTGTCAAACTGAATAGTTTGTTGTAGAGCTTTTTCAGGACAAGACAGGTGGAATAAGGTGAACTTGATTAAATCGTCAAAAATACTAACGAAATTTATTGTTTTCTAAAATCTAGCTTCCTATATATTTTTTCCGAATCATCGGAAAAAAATTCATACATAACAATACCATTTTTCCTTAAATAAAATAATCTTTCTTTTTGTTGTTGCACTACTATTTTCACACCACCTTTTTCGAATAAATAATTAAACACTTTTACATTATTGTTGAATTTTTGTTCTCCTTTGCCATCGGGCTTAAAAATTATATCTTCATTTGTTGACTTCCATAAACCAATCATTTTACTTTCAGTGATATTTTCCAATGGATACTGATTTTCCAACCTTTTGTCTAAAAGCTTTTGAATTGTTTCAATTTTTACGTTTTTAATATTGAACTCATTTATAAAAAGATTTGCAATTTCTATTACACTCTGTTTGAAAACCTCTGGATAAGCTGCACTTAAGCAGGTGTGATTAATTCTATCATAAAGTACGACTTTGGCTTTACCACCGGCGTCATTAATCTTTTTGGCAAAATTTATACTTTGCGTATAATGACATAACCTATCTTCTTTTCCATGAAGCAGAAGTGACACAGGTGGATTTTTTCTTAAATTATGAAATGCGGATGCTAATTTACTTTTGTCTTCAGTTTCTAACCCATAAATTCTTCTTGCTTCAGTATTTGGAAATGTAGATTTTTTTTCATCATGGTCTAATAAATTATACATTCCATCAGCACCTATATATATATTACAATTTGGATATTTTTGAGCCAAAACTGCAGACAGTGTTGATCCAGCTGATGTACCACCAAAACCTATCCTAGTAGTGTCTGCATTAAATCTTTTTCCATTTTCTAAAAACCAGTTAACACTTGATTCTAAGTCATTTATTGCATCTGCAAAAGTGGCATTATTGCCTTTACAACGATAGGCTAATCCAACATAAATAACTCCAAGTTCATCAGCTAAAAATTCTACATCACCAGAAAGCGTTGCTGGAGGAACTTCATTTTGAGTTCCTCCATTCCAGCCCCCACCATGTATAAAAAAGTAAATAGGGCTTTTCTCAATGCTTTTTTTTGGTAGATATATTTTAATTGGTATTGCGAGGTTACCCAATTTTGTAGCTATGGTATCAATTGTTTTTTGGGCAGAACAATTTAGAACATAGGAACAGCCAATAAATATAAATAGTGATTTAATAGATATCATATAAGAAGGTTATCACATATGCGGATAAGATAGATTTCATTTTGACAACTCTATTAATCTTGCATCTTGCATCTTTTCACGATAGAAACTAACAGATTGAATTAAGCCTTTAAAATAATAAACCGAAACGCCATTCGGATCAATCATACTTCCTGCATCCTGTCCTAAATAAATATCTCCAGCACTGGATTTAATGGATTGTATTGGGAGTAGCATTTTCCGCTGTCCTATTAATTTTCCATCGGCAAAAAACTTAATAACGTTATTATAGTTTTCAATAACTGCTATAAGATGAGACCATTTGTTAATAATATTTGATTGCCCATCAATAAACTGAAGATGCTTATCATGAGCTACCACAAAACCAGGTACCCCATTTTCTAAAAAAATTGCCCAGCCATCTTGTTGTGACCCACAAGAAGCAATAATTCCTTGAGGGGATTCTGGTTTAACTAAACATTCGATAATAAAAGTACCTTTTGAAGCATCTAAATCCGGCCGTGCTTTTATGACTGTGGTTGCACTGTCATAAAAACTTCCGCTCACTCTTCTCTGATCTTTACTCAATACTACCCGATTGAAACTAATATCATTTTCGGGTTGGTGATTTAATGTAGTATCCCCAAAATCAATCGAAAGGAGTTTCCCTTTTTTCACATTGCCTATGAATTCAGCATCTGGTCTTGGCACATCAGCTTTATAGCCAGTTTCCTTTTTAAGTTGCTCAAGTTCTATTTTTAAATTATTTTCAATTACTGAATATTCTGGTTTCTTTGAAAGATTGTTTAATTCAGCTGGGTCATTTACAACATCATACAACTCATCAATGTCATTAATATCTGGGGTTGTTGAATACAGGTATTTTTCTGTTCGAATAGCTGTTATTCGAGGAATAAAATAAACAAGATCTGTCCAATAGGTAAAAAGAAAAGACTTTCTCCAATCCTCATTTTTCCCATGTAATAATGGAACTACACTTTTCCCTTGCATTTGTGCAGGAATTGAAACTCCAGCCATTTCAAGAAAGGTAGGAGCAATATCGGCATTGAGTATCATTTCCGAAATAGTCAGATTCGCGTTTGCTAATTTTGGATAGCGCATTATCAAAGGAATTCGCATGGATTCGTTATATGCCAGACGTTTATCGCCTAACCCATGTTCTCCCTGAAAAAATCCATTATCTCCGGCAAATACTATTATTGTATTTTCTAAAATTCCTTTTTTCTTTAACAAATCATAAATTTCTCCCAGTCCATCATCAACAGCAGTGAGGGTTCGCAAGTAATCTTTTTGATTTCCTACCCCTGTTTTTGCAGGCCAAGGGGTGAGCTTACGATTTTTTTGAGGAATTATTTTAGCCAAGTCTTTTTCCCGCAAGCGATGTCGTTGATCTGCATTCATTACTGTTACTGTTCTTTGCCAGGAAGGTTTATTTTCCATATTATCGAGCCAACTTGCAGGTTCAGGAACCAGATCATTGGTATATAAATTTTTGTCTCGATCAGCCGGAGTAAATGGCGCATGGGCTGCCTTGTGGGACAGATAAACACAAAATGGCTTATCCGCATTTTCATCAATAAAATCCAAAGTATATTTATTCAGTTCGTCTGTGATATAACCCTCATTCCGAATGTTATTTCCATTAATATTTAAATTATTGCCAAAATATTGACCTTGACCTGGGAAGCTGCACCAGTAATCCCATCCTTTTCTGGGTTCATTACTTTCTGCCATGTGCCATTTACCAATAAAAGCTGTTTGATAACCTTCGCCCTGAAGTATTTGTCCAAATGAAAGCGTTTTGTCAGGATTTAATTCGCGGCCTTCTTGATTGGTGTTCACTCCGTTAGTTTGAGGAAACATCCCTGTTAAAAAAGTTGCCCGGGAAGGCGCACAAAGTGAATTAGTGCAATAGGCATTTTTGAAATGAACCCCTTCTTTACGAAGCTTATCTATATGGGGGGTTTTCAGAAATGGATACCGACCAACAAACCCCATTGCATCCCACCTTAAATCATCAACCAAAACAAAAATTATATTAGGCTTTTCAACTATTCCCTTTTTTTTTGTCTGCCCAACGCACAGAACTGGCATGCAAAAAAGTAACCAAAAAATGTGGGTAGAATAAAAATATTTATGAAATTTCATTACTAGTTGTTTATACGTTTTTTTAAATACAATTTAAATTAGTGCTTTGGATAAAATTGATCCAACTAACAATAAAATGATAAGTATATATTTTTGATTTTTATGATAGCAATTTATTTGAGATAAGTTTAAAAAAATAAATGCGAGGTGTATCTAATAGGCTTAATATCTGAATATCCAGCTTGGCCATGAAACCAATTGCTAGCTTTTCCTGTGAGCCATAAATAATAATCTGAATCCAGATTATTTTCCAGGCCTACGAATTTATTTTTGGCATTCATCGGTAACTCATTCTCTCTTAGGCATTTGAAAATAGCTGTCCCTTCATCTAGTTCATCAAACATGGCCACATACAAAGAATGAGCACCAGCAAATTTTGCACCCGCAACTTGTTTCCATAAAAAATCACCTCCATTTCTTGGAATGTAATTATAAATGGCGGTATCATTTTTTAAATTCCCCCAACTAAATCCGGGAAAAATGATAGGAACATAATCAACTTTATTGTCTTTACACCATTGAATATCTTTCGGCAATGAATTCAGGGCTACTTTTTCATAATTATTTTGATTATACCTTCCAACAGCCCAAGGCATTATTATATCGCATTTTTTAATTACCGCATGTAAGCTAGTATCATTTTCTGTATCCTTCGTTAAAGTTCTCCAATAGTATGGAACGCCCAACATGATTGAAACTTTTTTAGTAGGTCCTTTAATTTTTTCAATTAAATTGTTTACATCCGCAATTGTGTATTTTCTACCAACCTTAAAACCAACACCCCATAATGCCAATAATGGTTTTTTATTATGTCTCAAATAATTTGGATTTATGGTATTACTAAAAAGCGAAAATAAGCGCTGCAATTCCTCCCAATCTTGTTGAATATAACCTAAATCTTTACTAGTACAGCCACTTAAATCATACATAACACAAATAGCCTTATTGTATTTATTCGCAGCGTTTAATGCATTTTGTAGCACTTTATTAAAATGTGCTTTCCCTTTAGGATTTGATTGTTTTACTTCATTTACAAATCTTTGCATAAAAACCCCATCAATGCCATATTCTTTCATCCATTTAAAATGGAGATCAACCGTTTCTTCATCTATAGGGCTAAATAGTTTTGCATTGTCACCATTGACAAAAGAAAAAGGAGTATTATACTGTTTTGAGTATTCCTTCATATCTGGCCAAAGATCAACAGAGGTACAGCCAGGGGCAAAACCACCGCAACTTTTCTTTTCATAGTGTCGCCAACCTCTTTCAGCACCGTCACCTTCTGCAGTAAACCAACCTTGGTAACCTGCCATTACAAGGTTTCTATACGATTTATAATTACACCCACTTTCATCATATATAACTTCTTTAACAAATAAAGTTTTATTATCATTAATATTTTTAGAATAACCAATAGCAACTAAAAAAAAAGTAACAACAATAATTATTTGTAAGCTTTTCATAGAAATAAATATGGAAGACTTTTGAATTACTGAATAGTCCTAATTTGTTATGCTAGGGCTTCTTAAACTGTTGTTTTGTAATATTCAAATACAAGTCGCCATACGAAACCGAAGACTCCAATTGCATATCCTCATCCCATTTATTCCAAGAATCTATTAGTATCAAACGCGTTGTTTTGCTAGCGTTCATTTTAGCTACATTACACAATTGTTTATACATTTTTCCTCCATCTGTCCTCGGATAGTTTGGTGAAACTGCAGTTGGTTGTAAAATTTTCCAGTCATAAGCCGGTGTGATATTTGGAACGTAATCAATGCCTCCCATATTTGAAGCAAAATACTCTTTAGAATATTTCCAGTTCTGGTCGATTGTTTGAGGAAGTAACCACCATCTGTCCCAATCTGTCAATTGTGAACTATAACTCTGATGGTAAATAGCATCTACGCAACCTTGAAATCTGAAAGGATATCTTGCAGGTGGTGACCATCTTTCTTGCATTCCTACAATATACAATTCTATACCCAATGCGCTTAACCTACTTCTTAAAGTGGTATAGATTTTAATATTATCATTAGAAAACAATAAATGTGCATTCATTATATATAAAAGTGCCTTACCGTTTACTTTAAGATAATTTGCATTTTTCATTTGGGGCACCATTTTAATGATGTCTTGAAAAAATTGCTCCAATTTTACTGCGTTATTTTCTAGAGGATCAGTGGTTGAAATTGCAAAAGTTGTATTTAAAAAATTATATGCTAAAGCAAATTTTAAATTATCTGTATTTACATCTAAGAAAGATTTAACGGTAGATGAATCTGTCCTGAAATTTATCAAGTCTCTACTTACAGATCTAAAAGGAAAAAGGAAATAATCAATTCCCCCGCGCTTGGCTTGTTGAATGTGATTGGTCATCACAACTGAAGGAACTACCCCATTAACCATACTATACTTTCCAACAGTGGGTACTTGAACAGTGGAAGTATTAAATGTAGTAAAATTATAATAAAATGCACCAACAGTATAATCTGTGGTAACAGGTATTTCGTTTATTGTGTAGTTTAATATATTATCCGCTACCGAAGGTGCATCCCCCTTTTTTGTACAAGAAGAAAAAATACTAAGTGCCGCTATTATAAATAATAAAATATCTATTTTTCTCATAACTATGGTTTATAAGTTTTAGTAACATTTACAGTAAACCCGGATGCCAATCCAGCTGCCCTGACTGATTCTATAGTAGTCCCATACCATTTATTCATGCCAGATAGATCATAATAAACGCTCATGGCATTAAAATCAGGCACTTTATACGGCATTGCAAACTTTAAATTATTATAAGGGTTAGTCGTTTCTTCAGTGTAGTTTGGAATACCTAATTGTTTTAGCGCACCATCATATCCAACTGGGTTTAGCGTACTAACTGAAGAAGGATAAAATCCACGACCTGGAATATCTTGAAATAGTAATGATGCATAACTAGGATTAGTATGGGGGGATAAATTTAGTACCCTAGTTTGTCGCTGTAAGCACCAGCCATCAAAAGGCTGATCGGGGAAATAATTCAACCATAACTGGTGATATATTTTATTGATATCACCTGCAGGTATATTAGCATTTACCAAATGAAGATAATTCCACAGACCAATACCTGTAGTGCCAAACTTTATTCCATTTCCAGCTTTATATGTATCCCTTTCTGAAGAAGGAATTCCCCAAAAAGCAAAATTGGCATCAATACCTGAGGTATAATAATTTTCTGCTGTTTCATTGCCGCCAAGATTCTGGATTCTTGCTTGCGCCTTTAAAAACTGTGCTTCCGCAAAACTTAGCACAATGAGTGGTCTAGTAGGATTGTTAAGAATACGAGATGAAAACATTGAATATGCACTAACACCGTTTATCCCCCCATTATTTGCTGCAGCCAATTGTGGATCTACTCCACCTGTAAGCTGAGGCGTCCAACCAGGTAAAAGTATCTTTGATTTTACAATTCCGTAGTGTGGAATGGGATAATTGATTACGTATAAAGAATCTCTAGTTGGATTTAAAACTGTATCAGTAACCCGAAATCTATTTGTAAGCCTTACAGAATCGAAATAATAGTTTATTCTAGGATCCTTATAAGATCTCAAATACATAAACATTATATCCGACATCCTTGGAAAAAAGCTTGTAAAATTCGCCCTGATATAAGTTTTATAATAGGGGTTTTCATTACCTATTACATTTTCATAAGCCACTTTTGCTGTTTCATTTTCTGATCCAATTAAAGCAGCTTCGTTGCTCATTACATCTCTGATTTCTGCATCAGCTAAGGCACCGAGGTTTCTTCTAGTTCGCAATGCAATTTTTAATCGAAGTGTGTTTGCAAATTTTACCCAATTTTGTAATTGTGTGCCTGAAGTTCCATATACAACATCATAGGCCAACTTATCTTTTGTGCTATTTATATTAATTGTTGTACTGGCTGTTTTTAATATCCCCAATATTTTAATGTAAGCAGAATCTTCTGACTCAAAATTTATTTCAGTGAGATAACTAGGGTTATTTGCTTGCGTCAGGGGGATTGATCCAAAATATCCCGTTAAGATTGAATATACATAAGCTTTCCAAATTTTTGCAATTTGAACCCTGTTTTTATAAAGCGTATCTTTACCAAATTGAGTTTCAATTTGATTTATATTTTGTAAAATATTCACATAAAAGTTTTGCCAAACTCCTTGATCTCCGTTGGCATATCTTCCAACTGCCGATCCAAAATTGGCAATTTCCCACATATTTACATTAATACCATTATTAATACCAGTTGATCCAACCCAATCTCCGGTTCTTTTAACAGAAACGGCAAGTAAAGCCTCAGGGGTAGCATTGATAAATTGAGTGGGGTCTGTATTTAATTCTTCGAATTTTTTTGTACAAGATGACAAGTTAATTGTAACAAGCAGCACAAAAATTAAATATATTACCTTATTCATCTTTTTTGTTTTAATAATTAATTAGAAACTTAATTTAATAGAAGCTCCAAATGTTGCATATGGAAAGGATCCACCGGATTCAACCCCCATAGTCGCATTTCCTGCACTTGTTACTGATTCAGGGTCAATGCCGAATGGAGTTTTTTGGTAAATTTGCCAAATGTTTCTGCCTGTCAAAGCCACATAAGCCCCTTTAACAAAACTCTTTTTGCCAAAAATGCTTTTATTGAAGGTATATCCCAAAATTATTTCACTAATTCTAATAGAAGTAGCATCAAAAGTATTTCCGGGCACATTACTTATAACGTTATCACTGGCATATGTAGTTGGATTCATCCAACCCAAAAATTTATTACCAACCAATGGATTTCCTTTTGCATCAGTTAACAAAACACCTCCTGGCCCGGTTCGGGGTATGTAAGCATTTGGATACACTGCTCCTTTAACACGGTTTGAATCTAAATAACGAGTTATATTAGAACCAACCGTTTGACCTATATTTCTTCTTTCGTTATCATTTTCTCCTAAAATAAAATTACTTAAGAAAAATGCATCTCTTCCCACAAGAGAAGTTAATGTGTTTCCTTGAAATACTGCTCTGCCATATGACTCAGAAAATATAACACCCCCCATTTTAACCGTAGCTGTAACCTGAAGATTAAACCCTTTATATGAAATTGAGTTTGAGATTCCCCCAATCCAATCTGGACGTGGACTACCCGTTATTTGATTTGGGTTAACAATATCTCTACCGGTTGCAGAAGCAACAAGCGTAGTATCCCCAATCATATACGGTACACTTCCAAGATGGACACCAAAAGGTTGACCTACCATTGCATTAACCGAGAATGTTGTTAACCTACTTCCCAATATGATTCTACTTACATTCGGCAAAATAGAAACTACTTCATTTACGTTTTTAGAAAAATTCAATCCCGCTTTCCAAGTAAAATTTTTCTTTTTTATAATTGTAGCATTTGCTGTTAGCTCAAACCCTTTATTTTGAATTTCTCCTGCATTAACTATTCTGTTATTATAACCGGTTTCCGAAGGTGTTTGTATATTAACAATTTGATTGATAGTGCTATTGTTGTAATAAGTTGCACTAAAGTCAATTGCATTTTTAAATAGCGCTAGTTCTAAACCAATTTCTTTTGAAATTTGTTGCTCAGGTTTTAAATCAGGATTTTTTAATTGATTGGTGTAGGATAATAATGGACTTCCTAAAAACAAGCCTAATGTATTATAGGTATTAATTAATTGGTAGGGACTTGTGCTGTTACCAACTCTTGCATAGTTAACCCTTAACTTACCTGATGATATAATATTTTTGTTGTTTATAAACTGCGAAAAGTTTACGTTGGCACCGATTCCCGGATAAAAGAAAGTATTGTTGCTCAAAGGCAAGGTAGATGACCATTCTTGTCTTCCAGAAACATCTAAATATAAAAACTCTTTATATCCGATGGTTGCTTTTACATATGCAGACTGTTGCCTTGATCTTGTTAATGATTCTGATGCAGTAGGCACTGAATTAGCATTACCAATACTCGGCATATTCTGAACTAGTAAAGCACTTATTGATGCAGCCCTAGCTATTATATTTACATCATTTATACTAAATCCTGCTAAAGTTTCTACATTAAAGTCGTTACCTAATTTTTTTGTATATAATGCTAATAACTCATAAAACATGTTGTTTTGTCGAGACAATAAATTAGAATAGCTGCCCAATGGAACCAATCTTCCTCCAAGCTCTTTATGCACATAATTATCTACTGTTGACATGTCCGCCACTACCTGTCCTCTCAATTTTAAACCTGTTGTAATATTTGCAGTAGCTACAATTGCACCATTAATTGCGCTACGGGTATCTTCATTAGAATTCGCATTAATAGACCAATATGGGTTTTCCGTATTATTTACTTGATTAGTAATAGGAGAATTACCAAATTCGTCTCTAAATGGTAGAAATGCATCTAGTCTGGTACTTCGTGCCATATAAACATAAGCAGCTAAAGGGTTTCCTGGATCCAAATTTTTAAGCATTCTGTTTTTTGTGTTCCAATTGGTATAATTTACCCTTGTTTCCACCTTAAAAATTTTACCTAAATTTCTGGTAGCTGAAATAGAAAGGTTGTGTTTCTTAATAAGGTTAACATTTTGAACAACATCATTTCCATTTGTAAAACCGTACGATAACCTAAATGCAGAGTTAGCATCTGACTTACTAATAGAAAGATTTGATGAACTAGTAAAACCCGTTTGATATAGATCACTCACATTATTAGATTGTGGAACATATCCTTCTGGTATCGGCACTCCACTAAAAGAATTATAAGGCTGACCCAACATAGGTGCACCCCAGCTTTGGTTAAAACTTCCCATATTAACGCCTCCGTTATTCCTATTGATAGTATTACCATTATTCTGAGCTAATCGCATACCAGATCCTTCTCCATACACGTTTTGGTAATCCGGAAACGCAGTAACCTTATACCCTTGGACACTTTGATTAAAATCAATACCCAGGGTTCCGTCTCCACCAGTTTTGCCTTTTTTCAACGTTATCAAAATAGCCCCATTTGCTGCTTTTGCACCATATAATGCTGCACCATTAGGTCCTTTCAACACTGTGATGGATTCTATATCGTCAGGATTGATATTAGAAATTGGATTACCATAGTCAAGATTGCCATTTGTTCCAATCGGATTGTCAACGGGAACTCCATCAATTACCATTAACGGCTGATTATTGCCTGAAAATGAATTGTCTCCACGTAAAGTAAGCCTGACACTAGACCCAGGTTGTCCTGTACCTGTTACTTGCAATCCAGCTACTTTACCAGTTAATCCATTTAAAAAATTCAAGTCCCTTGCTTCGGTTAATGTTGTAGGATCTACTGTTTGTGATGCATAAGTTACAGATTTTTGTTTTCGAGTAATACCTAATGCAGCTACAACAACTACTTCATTTAATTCCGCTGGATTAATTTTGAGCGCTATGTTAATTACTGGACGATTTTTTACTATAACTTCCTGATTTTCATACCCTACAAAAGAAAAAACAAGTACACCCTTGTCAAAATCCAATAAATTAATTTGAAAAATACCCTTTGCATTTGATAAAACTTTGTTGCTGGGATTAGACTTTACAAAAATTGAAACCCCTTCCATTAGAATTCCTTGTGCATCAGTTATAGTTCCTCTTACTGGTTTGGTTTGTGCATAGGTAAATGTAGATGTGCCCAGTATAAGGAGAATAAACAATAATTTTTTCATACGGCAATCAGTTTTATGAGTATAGAACGAAATTATAGCTAGCGACTTAATAAATGGATTAATAAACTTATTAATATCTAAATTAATGGTGAATTGTTTTAATTAGGATATTCATTTTGTGCTTTTTAGGTGTTTTTGCTATTCTTTAAGTATGATTTTTATTGAGTCTTCTTGAACACCCCATTTTTTGTTGGGTATCGGTCCCATTTCTAATTCAAGATGACCTCCGGACATTAATTGCTCATGTGTAAACCAAGTGCTTTTTAATACCATTCCGTTCAATTTCGAACTTTGTATGTACTTATTTACAACTGAGCAATTATTAGCTGTGAGTTTAAATTGTTTTTTGTTGGGCAAGTCGATGGTTACTTTACTGAACAATGGACTCCCAATTGTATAAACTGGCAAACCTGGCGTTACAGGATAAAAACCCAAAGAAGAAAAAACAACAAAAGCCGACATCCCACCTCCATCTTCATCACCTGGTATTCCGTAAATATTATCTTTAAACCAAGCATCTAAAAGAAATCTGATTCGTTTTTGTGTTTTCCAGGGAGATTTTGTGAAATTATACAGATATGGAATATGAAAACTTGGTTCATTGCCCATTGAATACTGACCTACTAATCCAGTAGCATCAGGAAACTTACTCCAAAATTCATATTTTGAACGGCCAAGCCCTTCACGAAATAATTGATCAAGTTTTTCTTCAAAAGAATCGTTGCCGCCCATTAATTTTATCAACCCAGGGATATCATGTTGTACCTGCCACAAATAAGTATATGCATTATTTTCGTCATAGTATTCCCGACCACCCATTCCTCCATCAAATTTTGGGTCTATATTAACCCAATTACCTTTATTATCTTTTGGAAGAAAAAATTGCTTTTCACTATTCCATAAATTTTTATAATTATATCCTCTTGATTGAAAGATATCTGCATCATTTTTATTTAGATCTTTACCTAATTGCCCCAATGCCCAATCATCGTAACTGTTTCCTAGCGTAACTGCAACAGCTTGTCTTTTCTCGAAGTTGTGTACCTCAGATACAGTTTCTTTTTCATCCTTTGCTAATGAAGGGAAATACCCTTTTTGATGATAAAAATCGTCGAGTACTGTTTTTTCACCATTTCGCCATGGTAACATAGTAGCTTCCGTTGCATTTTTTCGCATACCTTGATATGCTTTTTCAATATCGAAATTTTTCAATCCCTTTCTGTAAGCATCTAAAAAAGTAATGGAAGAATGAAACCCATTCATACAAGCATGATCGCCATATAACAAAGGAAATGTTGGCATCCAGCCACTTTGCTCATACATGCGTACATAAGAGTGTAGCATATCTTCTTCCATCGAAGGATTTAAAATGGTACGCAAGGGGTGATGTGCAAGGTAAGTATCCCAAGCCCAATCGTCTACATAAAAGGGGCGAGTATCTTTATGAATTTTTTTATCAAACCCGCTATAATAAGATGCGTCCTCTGTAATATCAACCATACGCTCATAACTTCGGTATAAAGCCGTATAAAAAGATCGTTTCTGCGCTTCTGTACCACCCTCCACTTTTATTTGCGACATTACAGAACTCCAAGCCATTTTACCTGCATCCATTACAGATTGAAAACTACTTCTACTAATTTCCTTTTCGTAATTTCTTTTTGCTTGATCTACACTTATATAACTAATTGCATATTTAAATTCTACTTCTCTGGTTGATTCCGGAAAGCAGATATACGCTTTTACACTTTCCCCATCAACGATTCTTTCTTGCAACAGCTTATTTTTTATAAGAACCCCAGGAGTTCCGGCAACACTAAAAACTCCATACATAAATACTTTAATGTCTTCATGGTATGTCTCCATTCCTGAAATTTCAGTGGCCGATATAAAATTAAAAGATGATTTTCCGCCATTATATACCCCCAATAGTATTGCCTTGCTTTTTACATTAGGAAATGAAAATCGATAAAACCCAGTTTTTTTACCTGCTGTAAACTCTACTTTAACCTCATCATCCACTAAATAGGTGGAATAATACCATGGCCTATTAATTTCAAGCGCATGGTCAAAGGTCATTTTAGCCATCCAGCTTTTATCTGTTAGTGCTCCAATTGAAGGCTTTAAAGAAAAAACCTGACCCTGCCGATGAGAAACAATTGTAAATGGGAAAGTAGAAATCTGGTCGTCTAAAAAATCCTTTCTTTGTGGTGTAAACCTAATTAGTTGATTGGGTAATTGTACAGTTGGCCTAGTTGGCTCCAATAATTGACCTACATTTCCGATGGTAGGGTCTATATAGTCTAGGCCTGAAACTGGCAATTTAGTATTTTGTGCAATACATATGTTGCTCAAACAAATAGACAACAATACGTTGAGTACACTATTTACGACTTTCGAGTGTGTGTGATAAGAAAAGGACTTTCTAATTAAAATAGTAGCGGGTAAATATTTAATACGGACAATCATTAGTTAGAGATTTTACTCTAAGTAACGTTTGCAAGATTAATAGCAGAACTAATTAATCAACTAATGAACAAATTAATGCTACTTTTTTTAGGACTTTCTGTGAAAATTGTAAAATAGGATTCAGATTATTACCCGATTATTTCCGCATAGGTTCTTACATAATCCTGTCCGTAATTCTTAGTATATTCCTTGGTGAAATTCAAATAGGTCTCTTTAGCCAAACCATGTCTTCCAAGTATAATCATGGAACGGCATTTTAGCTCCAGTGCTTCTTCATTCATTTGATCAAATTGAAAAATACAATTCGCTAATTTTAGTATAAAATCCGGTTCTGATTGCAAACTGGCTTTTAATGTATAGGAAAGGATGGTATTAATAACAAAGTCACTCACTGCTGCCTTACTGTCATCCAACCAGTTGTATTGTGCCTCTCTTAAAAAAGCACCTTTGTTGATTATGGCCAGCAATTCGATTATATAATTTTTATCTATAGAGGTTGGTTTTTCATTGGCCAGCTTAAAAAATTGCTGGTAGTCCAGTTTAATAGAGTTGTTTAAAATTTCAAATCTCCATTTTCCTGTTTCTTTGGAAATACTAGTGGAACCTGCCTTTTCGAGTATTGATTTCAGTTTTGCAATATTCACTGAAAAATTATTTCTGGCATCTTTTATTGGTTTATCAACCCATATTGTTTCATATAGTTTATCCGAAGAAACGCCTTTGCCATCTCTAAAAGTGAACATAAGTATCATTAGAAATATCTCCTTAAGAAGCGGGGTAAACTGCCGGGTGATATCGTTTCCTTCCTTATCAATTACTTCAAAATGTCCAAAAAGAAAAATAGCAGATGATACCTTTACATTCTCGTACAAACCATGACTTGATAAGGTATCTTCAACAGCCAATGATTGAAAAGAAGGTTTAGATTGTATAATAGGCAGTGTTGTATCAATAACAGGTGGCTGATTTTGTTTTCGCCTTTTCTGAATAAGAAAAATAATTATTATCATTAAGACGGACGTGAACAGGAATGCAAAGAACCAATAGATCGATTTGATACTGGCATTAACTGGTTGAGTTATAATTAGCTTGTTGGGTGGAAAGTCAATTGTAAATATCTTTATGCTAGTTGATTTATTCTTATCACTTAATAAAGTTACTCCAACTAATTTTTTACTTGAGGGGCAATAATATAAATCAGCAAAAGATTCGATATCATGGAAAGAATATGGAATACTGTCGCCCAAAAACTCATACTCAGGTGAACTCAGGGAACCCCTTATCAACTGCAGATGGGAATTAAACCTGTCAATAGGAAATATTAACCCATAAAATTGATTGGCTTTATCGTCAATAATGAGACTATTGGCAAAACAAAATTCTTTTTCAGGCTGTTTGAAATTATAAATGTGATTGAACTTACGGTCGCTTACACTATAAGTCATTAATTCAAAATTATATTTAGACCTTACTCTCTGATCTCCCGTTTTACTTCCATAGCCTCCAATAATATAAGCAGTATCGTTGGCAGCATTAGTTCCCAGAGCCGAAAGATAGCGGGGCATGAAAAAAGCACCTTGGGTTGGTAAAACCTCCCATGTTCTATCCCGAAAACTATATCGTTGAACAAAATTTTTGTAATGAAGCATGCCATAACCACCAATAATATAAAGAGCGCTATCAATATCTGAAATAAACTTATTAGCATGCCAAAACTCTGTAAGTTTTGGTTTTGCTGAGAAATTTAACTTCCAGGAATTGTCTACGGCATCATAGGCTGATACGGTTTTTTCGTCTATAAATAAATTATACAACGTATTAAATCTGTCATCAAAAATTGATTGATTACCTGCAGGTAAAGTCTGTCGACTTTTTGAAAGTTTAGCGCCTGATAGTTGATTTGTTTTAAAAGAAAATTTATACAATGTATCAACTGAAATAATAAACAATATTTCATTTTTTTTATCAAATGCAACGCTGGGGGTAGCGGTGGTTTGAAATGTTTGAAGATGTTTCCAATGAAGATGTTGGGGCGCAACCCAAAGGGGGTTTTTTATATCTGCAACTTCATTTTGAACTATATCCAATGCCTTGTTACCGCTAGTCTCTGACAAAGGAAAAAAATATTTTCTTTTTTTATTTTGTGAAATATCAATATCCTTAAGATACATAGGAGGAACATCAATTGTTTTATATAGTGGCAGGTTACTAATTCCAAAAAAAACTTTACAACAGGTAGCATTGGTAAAGTTTAGTTTGCTTTTGGTTACTAAACGATTGTTCAAGAAAAAACTTACTTCCTTCAGAATTTTATCAAACCGAATTTCACAATGATTCCATTTGCCAAACAGACTGGAAGAATCAATTTTAAAAGAATAAGAAAAAGATTCTCCGATAACAAAATTAAAATTTCCAAATTTATCGACAGATACAATATCTATGTTCTGGTTATCGGTAGTTATTACCCTTAATATATAACCAAAATAGGCATTAAGGCCAGGTACAAATTTAAGATCAAAAGATATTTGAGTGTCTTCGTTTAAACATAGGGATTCTTCAGGTATTAAATTCAGAGAAGTCCGTTTGTTAGGTATTACTTCATGACTGGAAAATTGCAATCCATAAGACTTGCTGTATAATTCACCAGAAAACAAAAGCAAGCCTGCTATTAAATAAATAAACTTCTTCATAGACAACCTATTTAGCATTTATT
>Ga0102902_1000196_pt1 | contig 25249 bp, 29 predicted proteins | sample Colrivmet1555B02_FD_78458 | JGI IMG/M metagenome (GOLD analysis project Ga0102902, IMG submission 78458) | Estuarine microbial communities from the Columbia River estuary - metaG 1555B-02 | ecosystem: Environmental > Aquatic > Marine > Intertidal zone > Estuary | place: USA: Columbia River... | reverse complement strand
TTAAGTCATCTTCTGCTACTGCGATTACACTTGATGCTGCAAACGTTGCTGTTGCTGGCGATCTTACCGTAACTGGTAATGACATTAAGTCATCTTCTGCAACTGCTCTGACACTTTCGGGTGCGGATGTTGCTGTTGCTGGTGACCTAACAGTTACTGGTAATGACATTAAGTCATCGGGTGGCACAACTGCTCTTACACTTTCGGGTGCTAACGTAACAGTTGCTGGTAACCTTACAGTTTCGGGAACAACAACTACTGTTAACTCGACAACTCTAACTGTTACCGATCCACTCGTATTTGTTGGTAACGACAATAACGCAACTGACGCAGTTGACATCGGTCTGTTCGGTATGTATGATACCAGCGGTTCGCTAGACCTTTACTCAGGTATCTTCCGCGATGCTTCAGACGGTAAGTGGAGACTCTTCAAGGACTCACAAGCTGCTCCAACCACAACTGTTAACACAGCGGCAACTGGTTACACCATTGCTACTCTTGTTGCTAACCTTGAGGGCGGAACTATTTCGTCGCTTGCTTCAGCAATCGCTGTTGGAGACGGTGGTACTGGTGCACAGACACTGACTGCTAACGGTGTTCTCTTCGGTAGCGGAACTTCTGCTATCCAAGCAACCGCAGTTGGAACTGCTGGACAAGTTCTAAAATCTGGTGGGTCAGGGGTTGCTCCTTCGTTCGGTAATATCGACGGTGGAACATACTAATAAATAGATAAGAATGGGGTGGGACAGTCCCACCCCAACTCTGTGGAGATACATAATGGATCAAACTAAGTTCATCAATTCGTATATTAATAATTTGGCAGAACAACTTAAAGCAATTACTCTTGATAATATCATGGTAAAGACTCAGTTAAATTTAGCAAACGAGACGATGGCTGAATTGACAGCCAAGATCCAGGAATTAGAAGAGGCAGCAAATCTTGCGTCTACTACACCTGAAAAGAAAGCCGCTAAGACCGACTGGGAAGAATCGAACTTTACAAAAGACGGATAGGATTAGCGAATGTCAGCAGCAGTGTCAACAGTAGTTCAAATCAAAAGAAGTGAAACCGGAGGCGCGGCCCCAACTGGTGCCAATTTAGCAGTAGGTGAACTTGCGGTAAATTTAACAGACAAGAAAATTTACTCGAAAAAAACTGATGGTACTGTTGTTAGTCTTGGCGGAGTTGAAGTAAACGATGGTGGTGCAGCAACATCAGTGGCAACGATTTCATTTGCTGATACCATCTTCGGTGATTTCGCTGTTGATACCACAACAACTCCAGGTGTCGCAGTTGTTCGCCTAAATCAAAACGCAGATTTAGATTACGGTCTAATTACAGATAATGTTTTTGCGTATAACTCAATTGATTACGGGAGCATCTGATGGCAGCAAGAGTCAAACTAAGAAGAGGTACTTCGACTCAACACAATACCTTTACTGGTGCAGAAGCAGAAATCACCGTAGACACTACAAACAATTCTATAAGAGTGCATGACGGGTCAACTGCTGGTGGACATGAGTTGTTAAAAACTACTCTAGCAAACATAAAAGACGGTGCCATTCTTGATGGTGGAACATATAGTACCTAAAATGGTGGACTAGGAGATACAAATGGCAACGATTTTACAACTTAGAAGAGGGACTACTGTTCAGCACTCAACCTTTACGGGTGCTGTCGGTGAAGTCACGGTCGACACAACAAAAGATACAGTAGTTGTTCATGACGGTACTACCGCTGGTGGTAAACCTCTGGCAACAGAAGCATATGTTACTTCGGCAATTCAGACTAAAGATAACAGCGACGAGATTACAGAAGGTTCAACAAACCTTTACTTTACAAATACAAGAGCAAGAGCTGCATTTACCGCAAGCACTGGTATTTCCATTACTGATGGTGCTATCTCTACTTCTATCACTCAGTATAATGATGCATCTGCAAGAGGTGCCATTTCTGTAACTGACTCTGGTGGTGATGGATCACTAGCATACAACAATACTACTGGTGTAATTACATACACTGGACCTTCTGCGTCTGACGTTCGCGCTCACTTCAGCGCAAGCACTGGTATTAGTATTACTAGTGGCGCAATTTCATCCACTATTACCCAATATACCGACTCACTAGCAAGAGCATCCCTAAGTTTTACTGCTGGTTCAGGAGCATATAACAGCACAACTGGTGCTATTACCATCCCAACTAATACCAGTCATCTAACTAATGGCGCAAACTTTATTACTCTGACAAGTCTAAGTGCTGGTACAGGGATTTCATATAATAATACAACTGGTGCAATTTCAAGCACAATCACACAATATACAGATGCATCTGCAAGAGGTGCCATTTCTGTAACTGACTCTGGTGGTGATGGATCGCTTGCTTACAACAATACTACTGGTGTAATTACATACACTGGTCCAAGTGCAACAGATGTCCGCGCTCACTTCAGCGCAGGAACAGGTGTTACTATCACTGATGGTGCAGTTGCTATTGGTCAGGCAGTTGGAACTGGTTCTAACGTTACATTCAATGATTTAACTGTTAGTGGCAATCTTACTGTTTCCGGAACTACTACTACAGTAAATACCGAAACAATCAATCTTGCTGATAATATTATTACATTAAATAGTAATGAAGCTGGCACCCCAAGTCAGAATGCGGGTATCGAAGTTGAACGTGGTACTTCTACTAACGTGGCCCTTCAATGGAATGAAACTAGTGATGTCTGGGAATACACAGTAGACGGCACCAACTATATTCCTGTGGTTGGTACTACTGCAACGCAAACTCTTACAAACAAGACACTTACCAGTCCAACACTAACAACACCAGCATTAGGTACTCCTGCTTCTGGTGTAATGACCAATGTAACTGGTACAGCATCTGGATTAACTGCGGGTAATGTAACAACCAACGCAAACTTAACTGGACATATTACATCAGTAGGTAATGCAGCGGTACTTGGATCATTCACTTCTGCCCAACTCCTAGCAGCCTTAACTGATGAAACTGGTACTGGTGCTGCCGTATTTGCTAACAGTCCAACACTCGTAACTCCTGCATTGGGTACTCCAAGCGCATTGGTAGGCACAAACATCACGGGTACTGCCTCGGGTCTTACTGCTGGTAATGTAACAACTAACGCAAACTTAACTGGGCATATCACATCGGTAGGCAACGCAGCGGTACTTGGATCATTCACTTCTGCTCAACTCCTAGCAGCCTTAACTGATGAAACTGGTAGCGGCGCTAATGTTTTTGCCACAAGTCCAACGCTTGTTACACCAACTATTGGCGTAGCAACTGCCACATCTGTTAACAAGGTTGCGATTACTGCTCCAGCAACTGGTTCTACTCTAACACTTGCCGATGGTTCTACTCTAGCAACTTCTGGTGCGTTTAGCACAACTCTAACTGCCACTGCTGCAACTAATGTAACATTACCAACTACTGGCACTCTAGCGACACTTGCTGGTACAGAAACTCTTACCAATAAAACATTAACAACACCAGCGCTGAATGGTGCGGTTGTAGATAATAACAACGCTGTTTCTGCTGCGGGTTCAACTCAAGCGGGTGCTACTGCTCTAACCGTAGATTATAACGTAGTTACTACAGTTGCTGCATCTACTGGAGTTAGACTCCCAACTGCCACGGCTGGTCGTAGAATTGTAATTGTTAACAAGGGTGCAAACACTGTTAGCATCTATCCAGCAACTGGTGGAACAATCGACGCATTATCAGCAAACGCAGCAATTCAGGTCGCAGCAAATGGTTCAATTGAAATAATGGCATCATCATCTACACAGTGGTATTCTATCTCTCGTGTTGCAATTTTTGACTCTACTGGGGCTCTACTTAACTAATGTCAACTGTAGTCCAATTAAAAAGAAGTGAATCCGCAGGTTCAATCCCAACAGTAAATGATATTGCTGTTGGGGAACTCGCAGTAAATTTAGCAGATGGTGCGCTGTATTCTAAAAGAACCGATGGTGCCATTATCGAAATTGGTGGCAATTTACCAGACGAGTATTATCTTTCATCAAACCAAGATTTTGGTTTAATTACACAAAATGTAGATGCCACGTTAAATTTGGGTGATGTTGGAACTGAATCTTCTGCATCAAAAAGTCTTGGTGATATTAGCATTTACGTTGAATCTGTCGGTGTGCCTGCTTCATCCACATCATCTGGAACAGTAAATACTATCGCAATTGATACCAATTATCTCTACATCTGTGTTGCAACCGATACTTGGAAGAGAGTGCAACTCTCTTCCTGGTAGTTATAAATAGTCCCAAAGAGGACAAGATATGGCAATTTCATCAAGACAAGGGTTAATCGATTACTGCCTTCGCAGACTCGGATTTCCGGTAATTGAAATCAACGTTGATGACGATCAGATTGAAGATCGTATCGATGATGCATTGCAGTATTTCCAAGAGTTTCATTTTGATGGCGTTGAGAGAGTGTATCTTCAACACCAGGTTACGGGCGCAACGCTTAAATTTTCTGGTCTATCAGCTCCATCATTTGAAGTAGGTGAGTTATTGATTGGTGCAACTTCTGGTGCAAGCTGCTACGTTGTTTCTATCAACGGCACAAATTTAATTGTAAGTAAAGTATCTGGAACATTTACAGCCAGTGAAATAGTTACAGGTGAAACTTCTGGCTTTAGTAGAACATTAGCACCAACAGCTTTTTATACTCCAGGTGATATTGAGAATGGATATGTATCTATTCCTGATGCCGTTATTGGCGTTATCAGAGTATTGCCAGTAAATGGTCCAAGCTCTGGTATGAATAACGCAAACAATATGTTTGATATTATGTATCAATTCCGTATGAACGATATGTATAATCTATTGTCGGCCGACATGATTTATTTCACTCAAATGAAACAATACTTGTCGATGTTAGACATGCTTCTGGTAGGCGATAGATCATTTGCATATAATCGTAAGACAGACAAGCTAGAAATTCATTGTAAATGGACCGATGTATTTGAACCTGGCGATTTCATTATTGTTGAATGCTACCGCATTGTCGATCCAAATACATACACTCAGGTCTATGATGATAGATTCCTGAAAGAATATGCTACCGCTTTAATTAAAAAGCAGTGGGGAATCAATATGAAAAAATTTGGTGGTATGCAATTACCAGGTGGCATCGTCATGAACGGTCAGCAAGTCTACGATGAAGCAGTTGAAGAACTTCGGATGATACAACAAGATATGCAACTTAGCTCGGAACTTCCCGTCGATTTCATGGTGGGATAAGATATGCCTACCAACTTCTACTTTCAATCAGGTAATACATCTGGCACAACAAACGAACAGCGTTTGTTGGAGGACCTGGTTATCGAAAGCATGAAGATTTATGGGCATGATGTTTACTATCTACCTAGAACCATAGCAAACCAAGATTCAATTCTATTTGAAGATGCGTTATCATATTTCACCCAAGCATATCCATTGGAAATGTATCTTGAAAACACAGAGGGCTTCGAAGGTCAAGGTGAACTACTAACAAAGTTCGGCTTTGAGTTTAGATCGACCGCAACGTTTGTTGTCGCTAGACGCCGTTGGGAAGAATCTGTTGGTAGAAATGCAGAAAATTTACAGTTACCAGAGCGTCCATCTGAAGGTGATCTGTTGTTCTTTCCTAAAACAAAGACGTTCTTTCAAATCAACTATGTGGACTTTTTAAATCCTTTCTACCAGTTGGGAAAGATTTACACATATAGAATGTCATGCCAAGTATTTGAATTTAGTTCTGAAACTATCGATACTGGTCTTGAAGAAATTGATAGCATTACTGATGGCTTAACTCAAGACATTTTTGATTGGCAACTTATCATGGAGTCTGGTGATTTTGTTCTATCGAATACCGGCGACTCAATTATCTTACAAGAAAGCGGTACAACAAACGTCGATTCTTTAGATCAGACTAATGAGTTTGAAAACGAAGCGGGTGAGTTCTTAGATTTCACAGCATTCAATCCATTCGGTGAAGTTCAAGTAAGGACAGCGGCATAATGTTTTTAAAGCAGCATTTTTATCATCAACATATTCGTAAAGCTATCATTGCTTTTGGAACGATATTCAATCAACTAACCGTAGAGCGTAAAAACTCTGCGGGCGAAGTGGCTCAGTCCATTCGAGTGCCTCTGGCATACGGACCTAAAGATAAGTTTCTAGCAAGAGTTGCTGCGGTACCTGGAAATGATCCTGCGTCTGTTGCAATCACATTACCTAGAATTGGGTTCGAGATTACAGGCCTTCAATATAATCCACAACAGAAACTGAATATTCTTACCAAGAATATAGCAGTGGGTGTGGGTGACGATGCAGATAAAGTAAGAGTGCAGTATACTAGCACCCCATATACTTTATCGATATCTCTTTTTATTGTGACTAAAAATCAAGATGATGGTCTTCAAATTATCGAACAGATTTTACCGTTCTTCAATCCAGATTTTTGTGTGTCCATAACTGATATTCCAGAAATGGGAATCAAAAGAGACTTACAAATTATATTAGAGAATGTTTCATACGAAGATAATTACGAAGGTGAGTTTACACAAAGACAATCTATTGTGTGGAATCTAACCTTCAATCTTGGTATAAACTTCTACGGTCCAGTTGATATGCAGGGTTATATTAAAACTGCAATTGCCAATACATATGCGGCCATTAATCCGAGCGCAGACACACAAGAAAAAATTAAGTATCAAGTAACCTATACGCCTAATGATGCATCCTATCTAGATGATTGGAATTATGTGGAGCAATTTGATGAAGCCTACGAATAATCAATACGATAAATTAGATGCCATTTTTGGCACACATATGGATGAAGTTCTGAGTTTGAAAGAAGAAAAACTACCAGTAGTGGTTGAAGAACCATTGCTGCCAGAAATCATATCTGCGGGTGATGATATTGAAGATGACTATCTGGCCGCAAGAAAAAAACTAAACGATTTGATTGGTACCAGCCAGCAGGCTCTTGATGGTATGTTGAATGTTGCTCTAGCTAGTGATAGTCCTCGCGCATATGAAGTGGTGGGTCAGTTGATAAAGACCACGGGTGATGCAGCCAAAGACCTTCTTGATTTGCAAGCAAAGAAAAAGAAGTTGCGAGAAGAAGAACCAAAGAAACAGAATATTGATACACAAAACAATATCATCTTTTCTGGTTCCACATCTGATTTACTTAAAGCATTGAAGGCCGAGAAAGCTAAAGTAATAGATCATGAGTGAGGAATCCTCGTACCACGGTAATATTAACTTAAAGCCGATTGGTCATAAGCATAACTTTACATTTGAGCAACTGGCAGAGATTGAAAAATGCCAGGAAGATCCTATTTACTTCATTGAAAATTATTGTATGATTGTTACTCTGGATTATGGTCTACAGTTGTTCAAGTTGTATGATTGCCAGAAAGAAAAAGTAAAACATATTCTAGATAATCGTAAAGCGATTCTTATGGAAGGTCGCCAGCAGGGTAAAACTATTACTTCGGCTGCTTGCATTCTTTGGTATACTCTCTTTCAAGATTCTAAAACAGTTGCTATCATGGCAAACAAGACAGCCGCTGCTCGTGAAGTTATGGCTCGTTATCAAGGTATGTATGAACACTTGCCTCTATGGATGCAACAGGGCGTCAAGACATGGAACAAGGGTGACGTAGAGCTAGAAAACGGCTCTAAGATTTTCACCGCTGCTACAACTGCATCTGGTATTCGTGGTAAGTCTGTTAACTGGCTATACATCGATGAAGCCGCGATCATTCCAAACACCGTCGCAGAACAATTCTTTGCTTCTGTTTATCCTACTATTTCGGCGGGTCAAACAACAAAGATTCTTCTGACATCAACTCCACTCGGTTACAATCACTTCTGGAAATTCTGGAACGAGGCTGAAAAAGGAAACAACGGCTTTGTGCCTATGTTTATTCCTTACCACAGAATTCCTGGTAGAGATGAAGCCTGGGCAGAAGAGCAACTACGCTTGCTTGGAGAACTAAAGTTTAACCAAGAAGTTCTTTGTGAGTTTCTTGGTTCGAGTAACACTCTCGTTTCAGCCAAGACTTTGGGTGCAATGAGTTCGATTGATCCTATTCACGCAAAAGATGGACTGGATATTTTTGAAGAACCTATCGATGGCCATATCTACGCAATGGGTGTAGATACGGCGCGAGGTGTAGGCGGAGACTATTCTGCCTTCACAGTTTTGGATGTTACAGAAGCGCCATACAAATTGGTGGCCAAGTATCGTGATAATAAAATTGCTCCGATGTTGTTTCCTAATATCGTAGCTAAAGTAGGTACCGACTACAACAAGGCATATATTCTTGTTGAAATCAATGATATCGGTCAACAAGTGGCTGATATTCTACACATGGAGTTAGAGTATGATAATATTCTGACTACTGTAAAGACCGCTTTAAAGCAATATCTATCACCTGGGTTTGGTACAAAAACACAACGCGGTGTTAGAATGACGAAACAAGTAAAGAGACAGGGCTGTTTTGCCTTGAAGTCTCTACTTGAAGAACAAAAATTATTAGTATTTGATGCCGAAACTATTTCTGAGTTCTCTACTTTCATCGAAAAGCAGGGAAGTTGGATGGCAGATGAAGGTTACTTTGATGATCTTGTAATGAGTCTGGTTCTATTAGCTTGGATGACAAGTAATCCATACTTCAAAGATATGACAAATGTTGATATCAGAGAAAGAATGTATAAGGACCAGATGGATCAAATTGAAGAGGACATGACTCCGTTTGGAGCAATAAATAATGGATTTCAAGAAGACTATTTCGTATCAAATGGTGATCTTTGGAAAGTATCTGATGAGGATGAGCCTCGACGAGAAGGTTGGCTACTGTAACTTTTACATTTTTATAAATAAAAACATAAAACATAAAACGACAAGTTAATATTGTCAAGTTTACAACGAGGAGAAGAATATGGCTTTTCAATTATCGCCAGGTGTCCTAGTAGCAGAAAAGGATCTAACAAACGTTATTCCAGCCGTATCGACTTCGGCAGGCGCGTTTGCTGGTTACTTCAACTGGGGTCCTGTAGAAGAAATTTTTACCGTAAGTTCAGAAAATGAACTTCGCAAGTATTTTGGTCTACCGCTAAACCCTACCGACTGGTTCACTGCCGCCAACTTCCTGGCATATGGCAACAACCTTCAGCTTGTTCGCGCTGTAGGCTCAGCCGCAGAGAATGCTACATCTGAAGGTAGCGGTGTTTACATTCCTAATCGAGACGCTTATGAAGCCACTTATGCAAACGGTGGCACCCCGAATGGTGATGTAGCTGCTAAATACCCTGGTCTTTATGGCAATAGCCTTGAAGTTCAATATGCCGACGCAACTTCGTTCACTGGCTGGGAATATGCTTCATTCTTTGATGGTGCCCCTGGCACAAGTGCCCAGGCCACCGCGGCTGGTTGTTCGAATGACGAACTACACATTGTAGTTGTCGATACACTTGGTCGTTTTTCTGGCGCAGCAAATACAGTAGTTGAAAGATTTGCATTTGCTTCTAAGCAGGTTGGTAACAAACTGGCTGACGGTACAAACAACTACTATAAGGAAGTTCTAAACCAACAATCACAATATATCTGGTGGATGAATCACCCATCAGGTAGAAACTGGGGTGCGCTTTCTGGAACTGCATTCGATGGTACAGAACAAGATGGTCAAGCCGCCGGCCAAGACGCACTAGTTTTGGATTTAAATGGTGGTAATCTTGCTACGCCGTCAACTGGCGATCTACAAGACGCTTACAGCCTGTTTGGAAACAAAGAAATTGTTGATATTTCACTTGTCCTAACCGGTGGCCACGCAGCCGCAGTAGTAAATCACGTTATCGACAACGTAGCGTTAGCTCGTTTAGATTGCGTTGTATTCCTATCACCACCTCTTGCCGCTGTATACAACAATGCTGGCAGTGAAGCTGCGGATGTAGTTGAATATCGTCAAACCGATATTAACCGTAACACTTCATACGCCGTTATGGATTCTGGCTGGAAGCGCCAGTATGACCGCTACAACGACCAATACATCAATGTTCCTTTGAACGCTGATACTGCTGGTCTTTGTGCCCGCACAGATCAGACAAACGATGCCTGGTGGTCACCTGCTGGCTTCAATCGCGGCCAGCTCAAGAATATTGTTAAGCTGGTTTGGTCACCAGATCAAACAGAACGCGACACACTTTACAAGAATGGTGTTAACCCAGTAGCTACCTTCCCAGGTGAAGGCACTCTACTTTACGGTGATAAGACTCTTCTTGCTAAGCCAAGCGCATTCGACCGTATCAATGTTCGCCGTCTATTCATTGTTCTTGAAAAGGCTATCGCAACTGCGGCCAAGTATCAACTCTTTGAGTTCAACGATGTCTTTAGTCGCGCACAGTTCCGTTCGATGGTTGAACCATTCCTACGTGACGTTCGAGGCCGTCGTGGTATCTTTGACTTCCGCGTTGTTTGTGACGAAACAAATAACACAGGTGAAGTTATCGACCGCAACGAATTTGTTGCTGATATCTACATCAAGCCAGCACGTTCGATTAACTTCATCTATCTGAACTTTGTTGCGGTTCGTACCTCAGTATCGTTCACAGAAGTTGGCGCCTAATAACCCGACTAAATAGAAATAGGAGATTTATAAATGGATATTTCAAAATTTAAAGGGTTACTAGGGGCTGGCGGTGCTAGACCAAACCAGTTCCGTGTTATTCTAACATTCCCAGGCTACGTTTCTTCGGTGCCGGATACAGAATACTCGTTACTAGTTACTGGTGCAGCACTTCCTGCGTCAACAGTAAACCCAACAATCATTCAATACCGCGGCCGCGAAGTTAAGTTGGCAGGTGAGCGTATCTTTGATCCGTTCACAATCACAGTTGTCAACGACACTGCGATGTCACTTCGTCGTCCATTCGAAGAATGGATGAATGGTATGAATGATTTAGAAGCCAACACTGGTATTCTAAATCCAATTGACTATCAAGTTGATATGTCAGTAGAACATCTAGATCGTAATGACGATCCACTTATGACTTATGTTCTTTATAATGCTTTCCCGATTAACATGTCGGAAATTGGTTTACAGTATGGTCAGAATGACGTAATTGAAGAGTTCACCGTAACCTTTAACTACTCACATTATCTGACTGCATAATTCCATCCAACTAGGATAATTTAATGCAGATATTTGGTTATAAAATTGAAAAGTCTACGGCGTCACAAACTGAGAAATCGTTTGTGGCGCCAACGGACGATGGTGGTGTAGAAACTATCAGAGCCGGTGGCTACTATGGCACATACATCGATATCGATGGTACCGCAAATAATGAAATAGAATTAATTCGTAAGTACCGTGAGATTTCTATGATGGCAGATATCGATACTGCTATCGATGATATTGTAAACGATTCAATTGCAAATCTTGACGATGAAGCTCCAGTAAAAATTGACCTTGATGAAGTAGATTTGTCAAAGAACATTAAAAAAATGGTGCAAGCTGAATTTGAAACCCTTCTCAATATGTTGGATTTCAATCTAAGAGCGCAAGATTACTTTAGACATTGGTACATTGACGGAAGATTGTTCTTCCATAAAGTTGTTGATACTGCAAATCTAAAGAAGGGTCTAGCAGACATTCGCTACATTGACCCAAGAAAAATTAAGAAGATGAGAGAGATCCTGAAAGAAAAGGATACAAAAACGGGTGTAGAGTTCATTAAAGAGATTAAAGAATATTTTATCTACAATGAACGCGGTCTAGTTCCAAACAAAACTTTCACGCCAGCCGCCTCTATCTCTTCTACCGCCGGTGCCACCATGCGCATCGAAAAAGATTCTATCTGCTTTGTTCCTTCTGGCTTGAAGGACATGGACAGAAACATGCCGTTATCTTTTTTGCACAAGGCTATTCGCCCAGCAAATCAGTTGCGTATGATGGAAAATGCAGCAGTCATCTATCGTATCACGAGAGCTCCAGAGCGCCGTGTATTCTACGTTGACGTTGGCAATCTTCCAAAGATTAAAGCCGAACAGTATCTCAAGGGTATCATGAACCAGTATCGTAACAAGGTTGTTTACGATTCTCAGACAGGCGAAATCCGTGACGATAAAAAGTTTATGTCAATGCTTGAAGATTTCTGGTTGCCTCGCCGCGAAGGTGGCAGAGGAACACAGATTGAAACTCTACCAGGTGGTCAAGGTCTAGGCGAAATGGGAGACATTGAATACTTCCAGCGCAAACTATATCAAGCGTTGAACGTTCCGATGTCAAGACTTGAACAGCAAACTGGCCTGAACTTTGGTCGTGCTGCCGAAATCAATAGAGACGAATGGAAGTTTACGAAGTTTATTTCTAAACTGCGCCGTCGTTTCACACTTCTATTTGATGATCTACTAAAGACACAACTTATTCTCAAAGGTATCATTACCGAGGCCGACTGGGAAAAGATGAGATATGATATCAAGTATGTTTTTGCAACGGATGCTTTCTATACAGAATCCAAAGAACAACAAATTCTACAATCTAGAGTTGAAATTCTTCAAGGTGTTGCACCGTTTATCGGCACAATGTATAGTAGAGAATATGTTCAAGATAAAATTCTTAAATTGTCAGACGACGAAATTGAAGAGATTAAGAAGCAAAATGATGCAAGTCCTCCTGAAGTTTCGCCGCCCGATTTTTCTTCACTAGAGGGTGAACCGCCAGCCGCGGATCAACAGCAAAACCAAGGACAAGATGATGGACAACAGTAACATTAGTGACTTAATAAATAACATTGAAAGCGGTACCTTTGCAGATGCCGAACAAGTTTTTAATGATATTATGGACCTTAAAGCAGGCGAACAGTTAGATCAAATGCGACAAGATATGGCAGCCGGAATTTATAACGACACGCCAGAAGATAATGATGTCGAAGATTTCGATCACTACGAAATCACCGACGAAAATGACCATGGCGATTTAGAAGAAATAGAGGACACCGATGAAGACCTATAAACAACTTCAAGAGCGCATCAACATGGCAAAAGCCAAGATGGGTGATGTTATCAAGGACTTCAAGGACTCCGATGCTCCTCAATTCAAGAGTAAGAGCGACGAGAAGCGCCGTCAGATGGCGATTGCAGCTAAGTTGTCCAACGAAGAAATTGAACAGACCGACGAAGGTTATCATGTAATGCGTAATGGTCAATCAATCAGTTATCATCAAGATAAAGAATCGGCTGACAAGCGGGCAAGCGCCTCTAATATGCGTGGCGGTTCTAATGCTACCGTTGTTAAAGATGAGCGCGGCGTTAAAGAAGAAGTCGAAACAATCGATGAAATCTCTTCTGATATGGCGAATCGTTACCTAAAAGGAAAGCACGAAAGAGATTATAATACTAGTGCAGATGGTAAATCCAGCTCGTTAAAGAAACCACAGTCTTTTGCCAAGATGAACAAAGACATGATGGGTTCTATGCGGGCGCTCAAAACAATTGAGAGGGCTAAGAAAGCCAACGAAGAAGTCGAACAGACTGACGAAGAACTAAAGGGCGACCAGCATAAGATTGACGCCAATAAGAATGGTAAAGTTGACGGACACGATTTTAAACTTCTTCGCGGTAAGAAGAAATAAGTAAAGGGAATAGTAAATGGCGACTAAAGCAATTCTAAAACTAACACAAGTTCATGGCGTGGTCAAAGTGCGCGGGACTGGGTCTGCCACTATTGCCCTTGCTACCGACCTAAAGAAGACATCTGAAACACAGTCTTCACCTAAAGCAAACATTCGCACACTTCACTGGGCATTGTCAGTGGGTTCTACAGCTACTATCACTAGAAATAGTGTAGTTCTGTATTATCTTTCTGGCTCAGGAAAGATGGAGTTTATGGGCTGGTCTGACAACGAAGAAAATGGTTCAGATATTGTAGTTGACTTTTCTTCTGGTACCGGTGCAGTAGTTCTAGAACTTGCCAAGGTTTCCGGTTATGGTCCACAACAACATCAAGATCAAGGAGACCTAGGCTAATGAAACTTATTACCGAAGTCAACGAACAAGTTCGTTATATCACGGAAGAAAAAGAAGGTAAGAAGACTCTCTATATCGAGGGTGTTTTCCTGCAGTCCAACATTAAAAATCGTAACGGCCGTATGTACCCAGGAGACATCATGGGTAAAGAAATCAACCGTTACATGAAGGAAGCAGTTGAGAACAATAGAGCCTTTGGTGAATTGGGACATCCAGATGGTCCATCAATCAATCTAGATAGAGTATCGCATATCATTACAGAACTTCGCCAAGATGGCGATAACTGGATTGGTAAAGCGAAACTAACAGAAACACCAATGGGCAATATCGCTCGTGGTCTAATTGAGTCTGGCGGTCAACTTGGCGTTTCGTCAAGAGGCCTCGGTACTTTGAAGGAAAACAGAGACGGCGTTCAAGTTGTGCAGGATGATTTTCATCTAGCAACAGCGGCTGATATCGTAGCTGACCCTTCAGCACCAGATGCCTTTGTTCGTGGTATCATGGAAAATAAAGAATGGGTAGTTGTGAATGGTGTTTGGACCGAACAGCATTGCGATATGTCCAAGAAGTATATTAAGAAAGCAAGTAAGAAACAACTCGAAGAAGCAAAGATTCAAGTCTTTGAACGTTTCTTGCGCCATCTTTCTTCAAAGTAATATTTTTATAAATAGAATATAAAAATCCATTTAGGAGACGCAAATGAGTGTAGAAAACAAAATCAGAGAGTTGCTAACTAAGAAGCAACTATCCGAGGAAGTTCTAGATGAGAAGGTTGCAGGTGATGCAACTAACCCTAAGCAGGGTTCTTCCGAAGACGCACCTGCTGCTGGCAAACTAGGCGCTGCCGGTGGTAAGGATACATCCATCCCAGCTAAGGTTGCAGGCGATCAAACTCAACCTCGCCAAGGCGATTCACAAGATGCTACTATTTCCAGTGAGCGTGATGAAGAAACTGATAATCCAGGTGCTAAGGAAGCTGCTCCAGTTTCCAGCAATCAGGCTACAATTTCTCAGAGCGGCGCTGGTGCAGCACCTAACTTCACGACCCATAGTGACCCAACTTCGGTTGTAAACATGGCATCGTCAAAGGGTAATGTTCATCAAGAAGAAACAGAGGAAGATGGCGAAATGATCGAAGAAGATTTCACTACTGATCTCGCTACTCTCTTTGATGGTAACGAAGACCTATCAGAAGAATTCCGTGGCAAAGCATCGTCGCTCTTTGAAGCAATGGTAACTGCCCGTGTATCCAATCAAGTTCAGCAAATCGAAGAAAGTCTAATCTCCGAAGCGGCTGAATTGATGGAAGAGTTCAAGGCCGACTTGACCGAGAAGGTCGATTCTTATCTTGGTTATGTAATTGAAAAGTGGGTTGAAGACAACGCACTTGCTGTTGAAAATGGTCTTCGCACAGACATCGCGGAATCATTCATCAACAGCATGAAGAACCTGTTCGCAGAACATTATATTGATGTTCCCGAAGAGAAATATGATGTGCTTGGTGAAATGCAAGCCCAACTAGAAGAAGTATCTGCTAAGTTGGACGAACAAATTTCTGCAAATGTAGAACTGCACAATAACAATGTAGCTCTTTTGAAGCATGGCGTTTTCGCCGTTGTTTCTGAGGACCTTGCAAAGACTGATGCTGAAAAGTTTAAGTCGTTGGTAGCTGATGTAGAATTCGAGAACGCAGACATCTTTGAAGAAAAGCTAAACGTCATCAAGGAAAATTATTTCCCTTCTTCTAAGTCAACTACTATTGTGGAAGACAAACTAGAAGATGAAGGCGTGGAAGTCTTAGACGAATCGACAGTCAGTAAGTATGTCCAAGCACTGGATAAGATTGCTGCTCAAAACTAATTTTTTTATAAATAAAAGATATTGACACACAAGGAGAAAACTACATGTTTCTTTCAGAACAACTACAAAAGAAGTGGGAACCTGTTCTAAATCACGGCGGCCTCGGCGCGATTAAGGACAACTACCGTCGCGCAGTTACAGCCGTCGTTCTTGAAAACCAAGAAAAGGCCCTACGCGAAGAAAAATCTGCACTTTTCGAAGATGCCGCAACAAATAACATTGCTGGTTCAGGTGCTTCAGCTATCGACCGTTATGATCCAATTCTCATCTCGCTCGTTCGCCGCGCTCTTCCTAACCTAATGGCATATGACGTTGCTGGCGTTCAGCCAATGACTGGCCCAACCGGCTTGATCTTCGCAATGAAGTCAAACTACACCTCACAATCTGGCACAGAAGCTCTCTTCAACGAAGCCGATACAGACTTCTCTGGTACAGGTACTCACGCTGGCTCGAACCCAGTTGACGGTTCTTACACCACGGGTACTGGCTTGGCTACTGCTGATGCAGAACGTCTCGGCGAAGGCGGAGAAGGTGACGGCACTTTCGGTGAAATGGCATTCAGCATCGAAAAGACAACTGTTACTGCTAAGACACGCGCTCTTAAAGCAGAATACACAGTTGAACTGGCACAGGATCTTAAGGCTATTCACGGTCTTGATGCTGAATCAGAACTTTCGAACATTCTTTCGCAAGAAATTTTGAACGAAATCAACCGTGAAGTTGTTCGCACAATCTACAAGGTTGCTAAGACAGGCGCTGCTTCAACAGCAACAGCTGGTACTTTCGATCTTGACGTTGACTCAAACGGTCGTTGGAGCGTTGAGCGTTTCAAGGGTCTTCTGTTCAACATTGAACGTGACGCTAACGTAATCGCACAAGATACCCGTCGTGGTAAGGGTAACTTCATCATCTGTTCGTCAGACGTTGCCGCTGCTCTTGCAATGGCAGGTGTTCTTGACACAGGCCGCGCTCTACAGGGTGCTCCTTCGCTTGACGTTGATGATACTGGCAACACATTTGTTGGTACAATCAGCGGTAAGAAGGTTTATGTTGACCCTTACTCAGCTAACACAGGCGCTGCTAGCCAGTTCTATGTTGTTGGTTATAAGGGCGCTACAGCATATGATGCTGGTCTCTTCTACTGCCCATACGTTCCACTACAAATGGTTCGTGCTATCGACCCTAACAGCTTCCAGCCAAAGATTGGCTTCAAGACACGTTACGGCATGATTGCTAACCCATACGTAACACAGTCGAACGGCACAACTGACGGTGATACATTCACTGCCAACCGTAACCAATACTATCGTCGCGTTAAGGTTACTAACCTTATGTAATCGATACCTTCCCATTAGAGGAAGGGTTGCAAAAAACTGGGGGGAGCAGAAATGCTCTCCCCTTTTTCGTTATAAATAATAGACGGAGAAAGATATGTCAAGAAGAACTTTAGATACACCGGATACTTTAAATTATCTGAGGCCAAATGGTTTTCAGTTTAATATTGATACGCTTCCTAATGTATCGTTCTTTTGTCAGTCTGCTATGATTCCCGCATTGTCAATTGGTAATGCATATGTTTCTAACCCATTGGTAGACTTTACTGTTCCTGGTACCAATCTTACGTATGATGAATTGACCATAAAGTTTATCGTTCAAGAAAACTTCCAAAACTATATCGAGTTACACGATTGGCTAATTGGTCTAGGCTTTCCAGAAGAACGTGAACAATATAAACAATTCAAGCAAGCCAGAGGTGGCACAGCAAAAGGATTTAGTAGCTCGGGTGATTATTCTGATGGGACATTAGTCGTTCTAGATTCCGATCTAAATAAAGCAATGGAAATTAAATTCATTGATTGTTATCCAACAAGTTTACAGGGACTGGAATTTGATATCAGTGATGGTAATGTCCAGTATCTAACAGCACAGGTCACTTTTAAATATACGATGTATAAGTTTATCCAATAACTATTGAGGTTATATTATGAAATTATCAGAAGTCCAAGAAATGTGGACAGGCGATTCTAAAATAGATGAGTTAAATCTAGGTAGAGAATCCACTAAAACGCCAGAATTACATGCAAAGTATTTGAATATTCTTTCGAATACTAAACTGCAACTGCGAAAAGCAGAAGCAGATTACTATCGTCTACGGCGCGATAAAGGTAAATACTTTCGCGGTGAAATGACCCTAGATGAACTACAAGATAAGGGTTGGAACCAGTATCAAGGCCTAAAGCCATTGAAGCATGATATGGAAGATCGTATCAATTGCGATGAGGATATCATTCGTGCTATGGATAAAGTAGAATATGTTAAAGCCCTGCTCTATCAGTTGGAGCAAATTATACGCTCACTAAATAGTAGAACATGGGACATTAAGAATGCCATCGAGTGGACTAAATTTACAAACGGATTAATGTGAGTGATTTAACAGTTTCCAAGAAAAATGAGGTGCACCTAAAGGTCGATTGTGACCCAGGTATCGCACAAGAAATAAATGATTACTTCACTTTTGAAGTCCCGGGCGCACGTTTCATGCCAACGTATCGTGCCAAACTATGGGACGGTAAAGCCAGACTGTTCAATATCTGGACAAAAGAACTTTATGTTGGCCTTCTGCCATACCTCAGAGAGTTTGCCGAGCGTCTAGACTACAGCGTAGACGTTGACATGGAACGTATCGGTGATCCAGTTACTATGGAAGATGTGCAAAAGTTTGCGGAATCTTTGAACTTACATAGCCAAGATAAGCCAATTGAGACGAGAGACTACCAGTTAGAAGCGGTCAAATACGCTATTCGTATCGGTCGCACGTTACTACTTTCGCCTACCGCATCTGGTAAGTCTCTAATCATATATCTGCTAATGCGATATCACCAGCAATTTGGTCGTAAGCAGTTGATTATTGTTCCTACCACTTCACTGGTAGAACAAATGTATAAAGACTTTCAAGACTATGCATCACACACCGAGTGGTACGTATCTCAGAACTGCGCCAAGATTTACGCTGGCCATGAAAAATCAAACGAAGCCTCTATTGTTATTTCCACGTGGCAATCTATCTACAAGTTACCTAAAAAATTCTTTGATGAATTTGACGTAATCTATGGTGATGAAGCCCACTTGTTTAAAGCAAAGTCATTGACATCTATCTTTGATAAATGCGTCAACACGAAGTACCGCATCGGTACCACTGGAACACTAGATGGAATGAAGACGCACAAACTTATCCTCGAGGGTCTATTTGGTAAAGTTAAAAAGGTTATCTCTACTAAGGAACTGATGGACCAAGGCTCAGTTGCCGATCTTGATATTCATTGCATTCTTCTGGACTATACGGATGAGGAAAAGAAGGCTCTAAAGACCTACACGTACCAAGAAGAAATGGACTGGCTGGTTACACACCCCAAGCGTAACAACGTTATTAAGAACCTTGCTACCACGCAGAAGGGTAATACGCTTGTTCTGTTTCAATTTGTTGAAAAGCATGGTCAAGTTTTGTATGACCTAATCAATAATAAAGTCGGAGATACTCGCCAAGTTTTCTTTGTCCATGGTGGTACAGATACGCAACAGCGAGAAGCGATTAGAGATATTACTGAAAAAGAAAAAGACGCCATCATTATAGCGTCCTACGGCACGTTTTCAACGGGTATAAATATAAGAAATCTGCACAACGTTATCTTTGCATCACCTTCCAAATCGCGCATTAGAAATCTACAGTCAATCGGTAGAGGACTTCGAAAAGGTACAGACAAGACAATGTGCAGACTATTTGATATCGGTGATGACCTAACATGGAAGAGCCGAAAGAACTATACCCTTTCCCATATGGTGGAAAGAATTAAGATATATAATGAAGAAGGTTTCAACTATAAACTAGTGAGAATACAGCTATGACCGATGTGACTGTTCTAAGATTAAAAAATGGCGAAACACTAATAGCAAGTGTTCGCCTAGCGGACCCTAATAATTATTGGTTAGACGACCCTATTGCCGTCATTGCGGTTCAAGTCAATCACGACGGAGTAAAAGGAGAAACGTTTTTCTTTAAGCCATGGATTGGAATCTCACCAGATAAAAGTTTTCTTTTAAGTGCCAAAGAGATACTTACCTCTTGCTCTTTAAAAGAAAACCTGCTACAACAGTATCTCTCCTACACGGGGAATTACCCCGAACCGGTAGAAGACATTGAAGACTTTGATGAGATGGAAATGCTTCAAGCAAGAATACTAAGAAGTAAAGGATTACTTAATTGAAGTTATTCTTGAAGAGCTACACTCTTCTTATACACCAAGAATCACCATATGTAAATACTTTTTTCAATAAAAATGTTGCCATATGTAAAAAAATGTAGTATAACAGATTATATCATGACGGAGGCCCTATGGTCAAGAATAGAAAAAATAATGTTCACTATGTAGATAATGCTTTGTTTCTAGAAAAGATTACAGAGTATAGAGAAAAGGTTTTGGCTGCTAAAGCTGAACCTGACTATGATCGTAGTAAGAAGCCTCGTGTGCCTAATTATCTAGGCGAATGCTTTCTCAAGATTGCTAATCACTTGGCATATAAATCTAACTTCATCAATTATACCTATCGTGAGGAAATGATCCTTGACGGAATTGAAAATTGCATTACTTACATCGATAACTTCGATCCTGCTAAGTCTAAGAACCCCTTTGCATACTTCACACAGATTACGTATTATGCCTTCTTACGCCGTATTGCGAAAGAGAAGAAGCAACAAGCGGCAAAGTACCGATACATCCGTAATCTAGATGTCCATGATTTGATTACACAAGACCACGATGGCGGCGATTATGGAAATGAGTTCATTGACTATCTTAAAAAGACGATTGACCTGGTAGAAGACTTTGATAAGCCAGCAGAGGTCAGTAATATTCCTAAGCGCCGACCAAAATATCTGGACAAACAAAAAACTGTTGACTCTGGACTAGATTTAGAGTAATATGTAAATATCACTTCTAATTGAAAGGTACATTTATGGTTGATTCTCCTAAAGTTAATACTGCTGTTAAGTTTGCTTCTGATAACTGGTTCTCGCTGTTGATGTTGGGCGTTGTTTCTACCGCTGTGATTTCAGTTGTTAATAGCGTTGCTGGCCATCGCGAAGAAGTTCAGGGCATTTCGGTTCAGAATGCCGGGTGCATCTACCTCGAATCTTCTAAACTCGGTGAAGGTCAGCACTACATGATTTGTAATGGCCAAATTGCATTGAAGCGTCTTCAAGAAGGCGAAGAGCTTGATGCGGAACAGGCGCTAGAGGAAGCTATTCCTGATGTCGCAAATGCTGCAACTCCCACGTCGGGTGCAGATAAAAAATAAGGTGTAATATGACCAAGGAACTAATTGTTCCTGCAATCGTCCAGCAGATGGTCGATACTATGCAGGACAAGGCAACGCCGTCTAATATCAGACATAACTATATGGTGACGGTAGAAAATATTCGTGACTACTGCGATAAGGCATTATCACAATATGCAAAAGAGAAGCGTAAATGAAAGTAACTGATCCTAATACCGTTCATGTGATGATTGACTTGGAAACTCTTTCGACAAGAGCCAACGCGACCATTCTTTCTATTGGTGCTACTAAGTTCACTCTGGGTGAAGGTATTATCGATAAGTTCTACTGTAACATCGATGCCAAATCTTGTAAGACCGCAGGTCTTCACGTTGACAAGTCTACTATTGATTGGTGGATGCAGCAAAGCGCCGCAGCAAGAGATGCTCTTCTTGTTGACCAACTGCAACTTGTGGACGCACTACAAAGTTTCACTGACTGGATAGGTAGAGACAAGGTAATGCCATGGGGTAACGGTGCTTCGTTTGATATCTCCATTCTGGAGTCTGCATATGCGGCAGTCAGTCTGCCTTATCCTTGGCGTTATAGCAACATCATGTGCTATCGCACCGTTATGAATCTCATGGGTCTAAGCAACGCTAAGATCCGTGCCAGTGAAAATGATACGCATCACCATGCTCTTGATGATGCTATCAGCCAGACTAATACTTTACTTGGAATTCTACAGTCATGAAAATTGCGTTGATTACAGATACTCACTTTGGTGCTAGGTCAGATTCCATTCCGTTCGACAACTTCTTTGCGAAGTTCTACACGGAAACATTCTTTCCTCATATGGAACGAGAAGGTATCAAGACTATCATTCACTTGGGTGATGTCTTTGATCGACGCAAGTTTATAAATTATAATACGTTGAAGAAATGTCGTGAGTATTTCTTTGATAAGACCAGTGATTTGGGCATCGATGTTCATATGATTGCTGGAAACCACGATACTTTCTTCAAGAATACTAATGATGTAAACTCACTGGACCTACTGCTCCGTGAGTATGAAAACATTATTACATATTCGGAAGCAGAAGAAATTAGATTAGACGGAAAAAATCTACTGCTTGTTCCATGGATTTGTTCTGGTAATTATTCAGAAACTATGGAGGTAGTAAAGAAAAGTAATGCACAAGCAGTATTTGGACACTTTGAATTTTCAGGTTTTGAAATGTACCGTGGGCATAAAAATGATCACGGAATGGATACTGTGGACTTTGATAGATTTCCTCTCGTTTGTAGTGGTCATTTCCACCATCGTAGTCGCACTGGTAATATTCTTTATCTTGGTAATACCTATGAGTTTACTTGGTCTGATTATAATGATAAGAGAGGGTATCACTTATATGATACGGAAACAAATGAGGTAGAATTCTTTGAGAACCCATTTCAAATCTTCCATAAAATCTATTATGACGATACTAATGGTGACCCTTCTGCTATCGACCTTCTACCTATGGTCGGATCTTGTGTTCGTTTGGTAGTTGTGAAGAAAACTGACTTCTATAAGTTTGACCGCTTCGTTGATAAGCTATATGATTTAAATCTAATCGAACTTAAAATCATCGAAGACTTTTCTGAATTTGAAACAGAAGCGACGGATGATGACGAGTTGAATGTGGAAGATACTATGTCTGTTCTCTCAGATTTTGTTGACACCATTCAAACCGATCTGGAAAAGAACCGTATTAAGTCTATTCTACAGACTCTCTATGTTGAGGCACAGAACGTTACAGTATGATTATTTTTAACACCATTCGTTGGAAGAACTTTCTTTCTACTGGCAATCAGTTTACTGAAATTAAACTAGACCGTTCACCCAGCACCCTCATAGTCGGTGAGAATGGCGGCGGTAAGTCCACGATGCTTGACGCATTGTGCTTCTCCCTTTTCGGTAAGCCGTTTCGCAACATCAACAAGCCGCAGTTGGTAAACTCTATTAACAAGAAGCAACTTCTGGTTGAGGTAGAATTCCACAGTGGTAGTAAATTGTATAAGATTGTTCGTGGTATCAAGCCCGGTCTTTTTGAAATCTATGCTGATGGCGAACTGTTGAATCAAGATGCGGCCGCTAGAGATTATCAAAAGTATCTTGAGGAATCCATTCTCAAGTTGAACTACAAGTCTTTTACCCAGATTGTCATTCTAGGTTCAGCGTCATTCACCCCGTTCATGCAGTTGCCTTCTGGTACCCGCAGAGAAATCATCGAAGACCTACTTGATATTCAAATCTTTACCACAATGAATGTGGTGTTGCGTGACAAGATGAATTCTCTTAAAGATCAATTACAAGATGCCGACGGTAAACTGGAAGTCTTGAAACAAAAGGCTTCGATACAGAAAGAATATGTTGACACCCTAGAAGCGAACCGAGAGAAGAGAGTTGATGAAATATTGGAGCGTATTCAGACCGGCGAAGAAAAGATATCAAGTCTTACAAGCCTCGCTAACGATTTGGAAGGGCAAAAACTTTCTGTTGAAGAAACCCAACAAAGTCTCGGAGACCTTGCAGACAAGCAAAAGAAACTCGATTCTTTCAAAACCAAATTTTCCACCCAACTCCGCGATCTCCAAAAGGAGGTTGCATTCTACGAGGAAACAGATGAGTGTCCGACATGTCGGCAAGGCATTGCTCACGACCATAAAGAAACCATCGTATCATCCAGACAAGAGAAAATGCAAGAACTATCTTCGGGAATGGAGAAACTCCAGGAAGAATTTACAAAACTTGAAGAACTTATCGCGGAAAATGCGATTCTTTCCGAACAAATTTCTGGGCTGAATGCTTCGATTATAACTCATCATAATGAAATGATTGTTCAACAGAGATTAATCCAAGCACTCAATCTGGAATTGAATGATATTTCATCTAAAACTGGTGATATAGATACTGAAAAGAATAAGCTAAAGACTTATGCTAAAGAAGTTCTGGTTCAGAACGAAGAAAAGGCCAAGTTGAATGAAGAAAAGCATTACATGGATGCTGTCTCCACTCTCCTCAAGGACACTGGTATTAAAACTAAGATTATTCGGCAGTATCTTCCAGTTATCAATAAGTTGGTGAATAAATATCTACAAGCAATGGACTTCTTTGTGCAGTTTAATTTGGATGAGAAGTTTGATGAAACTATTAAGTCTCGCCATCGGGACGATTTCAGTTACGCATCTTTCTCTGAAGGCGAAAAGCAACGCATCGACCTGGCTCTTCTCTTTACGTGGCGAACAATCGCTAAGATGAAGAACAGTGTAGCTACCAATCTTCTAATCTTAGACGAAGTATTTGATAGTTCACTAGATAACAATGGGACAGATTATATTATGTCCCTGCTTGATACATTGGGAGAAGATACTAATGTATTTGTTATTAGTCATAAGGGTGATCAACTGTTTGATAAGTTCCGCAGTCTAATTAAGTTTGAAAAGAAAAATAACTATAGTGAAATGGTGGTATAATGGAATTAATTAAGTTTACTGATCCGCAGCTTCGCAAAGAGCCGTCTGCATTTGACTTCGATGCTGGTGACGCAAACGATCTTGTTGATAAGCTATGGACAAAATCTCGTGACCTTCGAGGTCTAGGACTGTCTGCTAATCAGGTGGGAATCGATGCTAAAGTTTTTGTAATGGGTTCAGATGATGATAATCGCAAGAATATTTTTAACCCCAAGATTGTTTCATGGTCGCCCGAAACTAATCTTGCTAAAGAAGGCTGTCTAAGTTATCCGGGTCTGTGGCTTTCTATCAAACGCCCAGCCGCCATCACTGCCTCATATCAGAATGTAGAAGGTGAATATATAGTAGAAGAGTTCACGGGATTACCCGCCAGAATTTTTCAGCATGAATATGATCATATGCTTGGGTTGAATTTCTCTGACCACGCTTCTGAAATGAAAATGAAGATGGCTATGAAGTCACTAGAAAAACGAGCAAAAAGGTATATTAGAAAATATGT
>Ga0102902_1000173_pt1 | contig 27005 bp, 30 predicted proteins | sample Colrivmet1555B02_FD_78458 | JGI IMG/M metagenome (GOLD analysis project Ga0102902, IMG submission 78458) | Estuarine microbial communities from the Columbia River estuary - metaG 1555B-02 | ecosystem: Environmental > Aquatic > Marine > Intertidal zone > Estuary | place: USA: Columbia River... | reverse complement strand
TGGCTTTCGAGCAAGGCCAGAAATGCTTCGCGCCACTCTTCGGCTTCGGTGGGGTCGGTGTGATTGACGAGGTGGTCCATGTGACGGTAGGCGGTGTGGTCGGTCATGGCGCCAGTTTAGAAGTGTGGCGTTGAAATGTGCTTTCGAAAATTGTTTATATGGGGGCTTTATTTAAAATAAAATGCTGTGAAATTGATCTTTTTAAAATTTTATGTCTCTTGACGCGATAGATATCAGAATATTGTCTGAGCTCCAGCAAGATGGTGGACTCAGTAACGTGGAGTTGGCCCGACTGGTGAACCTGTCGCCGTCACCGTGTTTGATGCGGGTGCGAGCCCTCGAAAAACAAGGGGTCATACGCCAGTACGTCGCTTTGGCAGACCCGCAAGCCTTGGGGCTGGGTTTGAACGTATTTATTTCCATCAGTTTGAAGGAGCAGTCGAAGGCGGCATTGGCGGATTTTGAGAGCCGCATCGCAGAACACGACGAGGTGATGGAGTGCTACCTCATGACCGGTGACAGCGATTACCTGATCCGCGTGGCCGTTGCCAATATGGCCGCGCTCGAACGGTTCATATTGGACCAGCTGACCCCGATTCCTGGGGTTGAGAAAATTCGCTCCAGCTTTGCGCTCAAGCAGGTGCGCTACAAAACCGCGTTGCCCATGCCCAGAAATTGAGATGCACAGACGAAAAAAAACCGCCCGAGGGCGGTTTTTTGTTGGTCACCACAGGTGTAGCGACCTTGCCTCAAAGCATTACTGTTTTGCTGGTTCAGCAGCAGGTGCAGCAGCAGGAGCCTCAGTCGCAGCAGGAGCGGGTGCTTCTGTTGCAGCGGGTGCAGCAGCAGGTGCCTCAGTCGCAGCAGGCGCAGCAGCAGCAGGTGCTTCAGCAGGCGCAGCGGCTTCTTCTTTTTGGCCACAAGCTGTCAAAGCGAACGCAGCCAACAAGGCAGCTAAGAGAACTGATTTTTTCATGATTAAGCTCACAAAGATAAAGGATTGAACAAACAAAGCTGTCCAAAAAAAAGCCCGCCAAAACGGCGCACTTCTTAATGCTAGGCGGCGCAAAAACAGGCTTTATTTCTGTTCTCGAACACACCGGAGCGGATCATATATCTGGCTATGAACCTATGGATAACCCTATGAAAACAATTTTTTTACTTCTCGATTTGGTTGCTAAAAAGCAACTAAAAAATAAGGTAAATACGATGTAAATGAACCCTATAGATTGAAAAAGATATCAAGTTAATGACCTTCAGCTCATTCCAGATCTATGCCGCTTTTAGCGGTGGTTCGTAGGGCGGTACGCCATACCTTGACCGCAGCTCGATACAGCGCGGATTGAGTGAACCATCGGGCATATAAACCGCAAATTCTCGGCAGGGTGTTGGGCGATTGCTATAGATCGCGCACTTGTTGTTGGGTTGCAGTGCAATGCATCTACCGGTGCCGTTTTGGTTGCCGTTCTCTGTCCCTTTCATGCAGACTAGAAAGGGAGTCACGGGGGTGGTCATTGCAATGGGCACAAACCCATTAGGGAAGGTGTCTAGCTCCCCTTGATAAAAGGAAACCCTGAAGTGTTTGCAGCAAACGCCGCAGTTGGAGCAGGGGCTCTGCTCAGGCATGTCGTAGAAGATACGATCATCTTCCGTCTTAATGACGAGTTGCAAGTCGGCCATAGTCGCCTCGAAAGAAAACGGACCATACACCCACCAATCGGGGCTCGCGGATTATGCGTCCAATCCCCTCGGATGCTTTGCGCGATCGATAAAATATTTATCGATGCGCAAAATAAAAAGCCAGAAACCGATGCTAGAATTCAAGGCGCAGCGGCTGTAGCTCAGTTGGATAGAGTACTTGGCTACGAACCAAGGGGTCGTGGGTTCGAATCCTGCCAGCCGCACCAACTTATAAAAGTTCAATAAAAGGGTTGCAAACATTGTTTGCAGCCCTTTTTGCGTTGCGAGAGGTGACATACATCGTGTCAGAGAACTTAGATTTTTCACTCGACGAGGACGATGACGACGGCGACGTCAGCGGTGCGCCTGCTGCGCCCTATAAAAACTACATCACCAAGGCGGGGGAAGCCCGCTTACGCGCCGAGTTACTGCAGTTGCTTGATGTGGAACGCCCGATCGTCGTAGAGGCGGTTCATTGGGCCGCGAAAAATGGCGATCGATCAGAGAACGGTGACTACATTTACGGCAAAAAGCGCCTGCGTGAAATTGACAGGCGCTTGCGATTCTTGACCAAACGGTTGGCGATTGCCGAGGTGGTCGACACCACTGCTAATTCGGGCAGTGATCAGGTTTTCTTTGGTGCAACGGTGACGTATTCCGTGGTCGAGGGTGCGCCCGCAGCATACCCGGTTACCGTTCAAATCGTGGGTGTCGACGAGGTGCAGCACGACCACGGGCAGATCAGCTGGATTTCGCCGGTCGCTAAAGCGCTTTTAAAAGCCCATGTGGGCGACGAGGTGCGTGTGCAAACTCCAACGGGTCGTCAAACGCTTTGCATTGAAGCGGTGCAATACATTTAAAAGCCGTTGCGCAGCCACAGGTACAACAGCGTACCCACGGCAATACTCAGCAGGGCGTGTCGTCGCCACCACTGCAGGCCAATGACCAGCGTCAACGCCAATACCTCTGGCCACAACTGACCTGCCCAACTGCCTGCGATGTCGCGCAGGCTGTGTAGGGTCAGTAACACCATGATGCTTAGCGGCAGAAATCGGCCCAGTCGTTGGACTTGGGGGTGTCGCTGCAACCAACGGCCTGTCATGAAGGGCAGCGCGCGAATGGCGAAGGTCACTGCGCCCATCGCGACGATGGTGAGGATGACGTAGGTGCTATCGCCCATGCGTGATCCAATCCAGCCAGATGGCGGCGACAACACTCATACCAATCGCTGCCAATAGGGCGTGTGCTGGCCATATCAGCCAAGCAACCGGGTAACTGAGCAGCGCAACCCACAACGGTTTGGCGCTGCTGCGCGCACGCCATTGCTCAACCACCAACACCGCAAATAAGGCCACAAGCGCGAAGTCCAATCCAGCTAATTGGGTTTGCACTTGGCTACCTAAAACAGCACCTAAGGCTGTTCCGCTGACCCACCACATTTGGTTAATCAGCGTGAGCCACACGCGTTGCATGGGCGTGGTCTCAGCCGGTAAGGTGGTGAGGAGTGAGTAGGTTTCGTCGGTTAAACCAAAGATCAGGTAAAACTTGGCTAAGCCGTTTTTTGGTACCAGGTGTAATAGCGACAAACCGTAAAACACGTGACGCAAATTGACGACCAATGTTGCCAGTGCGATCGAGCCAATCGGCAGGCCTGCTGTGAGCATGGGGATCATCATGAACTGTGAGGCGCCAGCGTAAATCAGCACGCTGCTGGCGATGGCCAACCACCACGCGCCGCCGGCTTGCACGAACAAGAAGCCAAAGACCGCGCCCAATGGCACGTAGCCAACGGCAACCGGCACAGACAGCAGCAAGGGCGAGCGCCCCATGGGTTGTGTAGCCCCCGACACGTTTAACCGCGCGTTTTGTGTCGGTAGGCGCGCAGCACCGATGGTGTGCGTTTGACCGCGCGCAGCACATCCGCCAAGTGGCGACGGTTGCGTACCGCTATCGTGAAGCGCAACTCCACTTGGTTGTGGTCGTTACCCATGTCGACGTGCGTGATATCGGCCTCGGCGCTGGTGAGCGCTGCTGCGACCCTCGCCAATACGCCTTTGCCGTTGTCAACGCTGATTAACAGCTTGGATTCAAAAGCTCGGGTCGGCTCGTCTGACCATTCCACTTGTAGGAATCGCTCGCTGTCGCGCTGCAATAAACGGCGTCCAACTGGGCATTCAACGGTGTGCACCGCTAGGCCGTCACCGCGCCCCAAGTAGCCCACAATGCGGTCGCCGGGAATCGGTTGGCAGCATTGTGCATAAATGACCGATGCACCCTCGGTGCCGTCTAAACTCAGAACGCCTTGGCTGATCGGCTCTTCGGAAGTGTTGGTGAAGCGGGCCGAGGTGATGAGCATCATGTCGGGCTTCATGCCTTCTTCGGCTAACAGCATCGTTAGCTTTTTCGCAATGATGCTGGCAATGCGTTTGCCCAAGCCCATGTCACTGAAAAGTTCATCTGTGCTTTTGTTGCCTGCGAACCGAAGTAACTTAGCCCAGACCTCTGGCTGCGACACTTCGTCTGGTAGCTGGGCGATACCCTCGGCGCGCATCGCTTGGCGCAACATTTTGATCCCCAGTTCACGCGACTGGTCATCTTCGAGTTGCTTTAAATAATTTCGAATTTTCGACCGCGCGCGACCCGTTTGCACAAAGGTCAGCCACGCCGGGTTAGGGCCCGACATGGACGCGGTTTCGATGCCCACCACATCACCGTTTTGTAGCTCAGAGCGCAGGGGCGCTGGCTCGCCGTTGATGGTTGCCGAGACGGCATGTTGACCCACATCGGTGTGGATAGCGTAGGCAAAGTCCACCGCTGTTGCGCCGCGCGGCATGGCCAAAATTTTGCCTTTGGGGGTGAAGACATAGACCGAGTCAGGGAACAAATCAATTTTGATGTGGTCCCAAAATTCGGCGGCGTCGCGGGTCTCTTGCTGGATATCCAGCATGGATTGCACCCATTGCGCGCTCAGTCGATCGCTATCGCCGCTCTCGGGGTTGTCTGCCTTGTAGAGCCAATGCGCAGCAACGCCTGACTCGGCGACCAAATTCATTTCGATGGTGCGGAGTTGAATTTCAATGTTGATACCGGCAGGCCCCACCAGCGTGGTGTGCAATGACTGGTAGCCATTGACCTTTGGAATGGCAATGTAGTCCTTGAAGCGGCCCGGCACGGGTTTGTAAATTTGGTGCAACAGACCCAAGGCGGTGTAACAGTCAATCAGGCTGGGCAGCAGCACCCGGAAACCATACAGGTCGCTCACCTGTGAGAAGGACAGGTGTTTCTCCTGCATCTTGTTGTAGATGGAGAAGAGCGTTTTTTCCCGCCCTTGCACGTCGGCGTAAATGTTTTGGTTGGCCAGTGCCGTCAGGACGTCCGACTTCACGCGGTCAATCAAGTCGTTACGCCGGCGTCTCGCGCGGTCTACGGCTTTGGTGAGTGTGCGGTAACGCCACGGGTTGAGGAATTGGAACGATAAATCCTGCAACTCACGGTAGGTGCGGTCAAGGCCTAACCGGTGCGCGATGGGCGCGTAGATATCAGCAGTTTCTTCCGAGATCCGGCGCCACTTGTTGCGCGGCATGTCACCCATGGTGCGCATGTTGTGGGTTCTGTCCGCCAACTTGATGAGGATGACCCGCACATCGCGCGCCATCGCCAAGAGCATTTTCCGGAACGACTCCGCTTGGTTCTCTTCGCGGTTGTCGAACTCCAGTTTTTCGAGTTTGGTGAGACCGTCGACCAGATCAGCAACACCGACGCCGAACTTTTCCGCCATCTCGATTTTCGTGATGCCGCAGTCCTCTAGGACGTCGTGCATCAAGGCCGCCATCAGGGCTTGCGCGTCGAGCTTCCAGTCAGCGCATAAACCGGCAACCGCAATCGGGTGGGTGATGTAAGGCGCGCCACTTTTACGCATCTGCCCGAGGTGGGCTTCGTCAGCAAAGCGATAGGCGCGACGGATGTCGTCGATATCACCCTCGCTGAGGTAGTCGATTTTTTTCAGCAGCGCCGCGAAACTCGCAGCTGCAGCCGTTTGCACAGCCGCACCCGGCGCCGCTGCAGGCGCAACGGTCGCGATGTCTGAGGGTGCTTTTTGGGTGCGGGGCATAACGCGTACTTTAGCGCGTAGATGCGCCCTATGAGCGTGCTGGGGATTTTTGGACAAAAAAAAGCACCCCGAAGGGTGCTTGATTTGGGTGGCGATGGGTCAGGTTGGGACCTTACGCAGCATCTCCAGGCCGACTTCGCCAGCTGCGATTTCACGCAGTGCGGTGACGCCCGGCTTGTTTTTGGTCTCCACGCGGGGAGTGTGGCCTTGGCTCAACATGCGCGCACGGTAAGTGGCAGCCAAAACGAGCTGGAAGCGGTTAGGGATTTTCTCCAAGCAATCTTCAACAGTGATGCGGGCCATGTGCGGACTCCAGTTAACAGAAAAAATTAAGAACGACGGGTTTCCGAGGGCTCGGTGGTCAATCAATCGAGTCGAGACTCGTGAGACCTAAACCGGTGAAGGTTTCGGAATGCAGTCGGCGCTGTGCAGCGTACTTGAGTCGTTGGGCGTGAACGATCGCTTTCAGATCGAAAAGCGCCCGGTCAAACAACTCATTGATTATAACGTAGTGGAAATGTTGGGCCTGGACGATCTCGTGGCGGGCGTTGGCCAGGCGGACCTCGATGACATCGTCTGAATCCTCTGCGCGGCGCTCCAACCGACCCCGCAGTTCGTCCCAACTGGGTGGCAAGATGAAAATCAACACGGCGTTGGCGTACAGCTTTTTGATCTGCAGGGCGCCTTGGTAGTCAATTTCGAGCACCACATCGGTTCCCTTGGCGATCTGGTCGTCGATCGCTTGGCGCGAGGTGCCGTAGCAGTTGCCATGGACGTTGGCCCACTCTAAGAAGGCATCTTGACTGACCATGGCCTCGAACGTGGCGTCGTCCACAAAGTGGTATTCCCGGCCGTCCTTTTCTTGCCCACGGGGCGCGCGCGTGGTGTGCGACACGCTGGGGCTGACACGCGAGTCCAACTCCATTAGGGCTTTGACCAAGCTCGACTTACCCGTCCCACTGGGTGCGGCGACCACGTAGAGGTTACCGGGGTAGTCGGTGACAGAGGGGGAGGCGGGCGCGGTCATGGCGGGGTGGCTTTTGCCGGTTGGTCAAAACGGTATTTTATCGCTTGCGGCGCGCCACGCTGGGCTTCACTCGATGTTCTGAACCTGCTCGCGCATTTGCTCAATCAACACTTTCATGTCAACGGAGATGCGCGTCAGCTCCAAGCTGGATGATTTTGAGCCCAAGGTGTTGGCCTCGCGGTGTAATTCTTGGATCAGAAAATCCAGACGCTTGCCCAGCTCGCCACCCTTGGCCAAGAGGCGATCAATCTCGTCGAGGTGGGAGTGCAGGCGGCTGACCTCTTCGGCCACATCGATGCGAATGGCAAAGGCGGTTGCTTCGCTGAGTGCCCGGTCTTGGGCGGCTTGCGCGGCGGTTGCGCTGGCGTTTTGGCCCACATCGCCCATGGCGGTTTGCCAGCGTTCTAAAAAGCGTTGGCGTTGTTGCTCGACCAGTTGGGGCACCAGTGGCTCTGCGCTCTGTGCCAAGGCGCGCAAGCTGGCGGTGCGTTCGGTGATGGTTTGAGCCAACCGGCCACCCTCTTGGGCGCGGGCCGTTCGCAGGGCGTCGACCGCATCTTCAAGCAAACTTTGCGCGCGGGCGACGACGGTCGCGTCAACGACTTGACCACCGCTGCCCATCTGCAAAACCTGCGAAACGCTCAAAGGCGCGGCCTGATGCAGCACGGCCTTAACGGCCGTTTGTGCAGCCAGCAGCCGTTCAAGGGACGCCGTGTCGGGGACAGCTTGCGTGCCGTCTTGTTGCCGTTCAATCCAGGCCCGAACCTCGACTTTTCCGCGCTTCAGGTGTTTGGTGATGTGTTCACGCATGAGGGGCTCGGCGCTGCGCAACTCGTCGCTGACGCGAAAGCTCAGGTCCAAAAAGCGGCTGTTGACCGATCGAATCTCCAAACCGATGCCCACCTGAGCAGGCTCACCGGGTTGGGTGTTTTGCGTTGCGGGTGATTGGCAACTGGCGTAGCCAGTCATGCTGTAAACGGTCATGGGACAATGTGCTTTCGAGGACTAAACCCCATTATCGCAGGCTCCCCTCACACGGGGTGTGCGATCATTGCGGCTTTGATTAACAACGCCAACTCCATACGATCAACATGACCTACCAGCGCTCACAAAACCGTGCCGCAGACGCACTCCGCCCTGTCCGTATCACACGCCAATTTACGGTTCACGCCGAGGGCTCGGTATTGATTGAGTTTGGGCAGACCCGGGTGCTGTGTACCGCGTCCGTTGAGGAGCGCGTGCCACCGCACAAAAAAGGCAGCGGCGAGGGCTGGGTCACCGCCGAATACGGCATGTTGCCTCGTGCCACCCACACCCGCAGCAGCCGCGAGGCAGCCAAAGGTAAGCAAAGCGGTCGAACGCAAGAAATCCAGCGCCTCATTGGACGCTCGTTGCGCGCGGTGTTTGATCTCAAGGCGCTTGGCGAACGCACCATCACCCTTGACTGTGACGTTTTGCAAGCCGATGGCGGGACACGCACCGCCGCAATCACCGGGGCTTTCATCGCCGCTGCTGATGCGGTCAATGGTTTGATGGCCAATGGCACGTTGGCGCAATCCCCGATCCGCGAGCCTATTGCCGCTATTTCGGTCGGCATCGTCGAAGGTACGCCGCTTTTGGATTTGGAATACACCGAAGACAGTGCGTGCGACACCGATATGAACGTCGTCATGACCGCAGCCGGGCACTTTGTTGAAGTGCAAGGCACGGCCGAGGGCGCTGCATTCTCGCGTACCGAAATGGGGCAGTTGTTGGATTTGGCAGAGAAAGGCATCCAAGAGCTCGTCGCCATGCAACGCGCCGCTTTGGCGGGCTAACCGACATGAAACTGGTCTTGGCGTCCAACAACGCGGGCAAGCTAGGGGAGCTGCAGGCGCTGCTTGCACCCCTGGGAGTGACCTTGATCGCGCAGGGTGACTTGAACGTGCCGGAGGCCCCCGAGCCGCATCGCACCTTTGTGGAAAACGCTTTGGCCAAAGCCCGTAATGCCGCGCACCACACGGGGCTGGCGGCGATCGCCGATGATGCCGGGCTGTGTGTCGAAGCCTTTGGCGGCCTACCCGGCGTTGATACCGCCTATTACGCGACGCAATTTGGTTATGCCAAAGGCGATGCCAACAACGTGCGTGCGCTGCTTGAGCAGATGCAAGGCGTTAGCGATCGCCGCGCCGCATTGGTCAGTACCTTGGTTGCCGTTCGACGGGCGGATGACCCTGAGCCCCTGATTGCCTCGGGCCGTGCCCCCGGCCTGATCACCGAGAAACCGATTGGCGAAAACGGCTTTGGGTTTGACCCGGTGATGTGGTTGCCTGAATTCGAAAAGACTTTTGCCGAGTTGCCCACCGACGTCAAAAACGCCAACAGCCACCGTGGTAAGGCCGCGCAGCAAATGCTCGCGCTGATGCAAAGCCACTGGTTCGCCTAGGGGGTGTGGTGTCCATCATCACGCTCACCCCTAACGAGGATGTTGGCCAAGCCAACCCCGATCCGCTGCACCTCATGCGGCCGGGGTTATTGCAACTCAGCGCCTTGCCGCCATTGGCCTTGTACATTCACTTGCCGTGGTGCATCAAGAAGTGCCCCTATTGCGACTTCAATTCCCACGCGTGGACGAGCGATGCGGGTGAACTACCCGAGGCCGCTTATTTAGACGCGTTGCGTGCGGACCTCGAGGCGTCATTGCCGCTGATTTGGGGGCGTACGGTTCACAGTATTTTCATTGGTGGTGGTACACCCAGCTTGTTTTCACCGCACAGCATTGAACAGTTGTTGGGTGATGTGCGCGCCCGATTGAAACTCAGCGCGGATTGTGAAATCACCATGGAGGCCAACCCCGGTACCTTTGAGCGTGAGCGCTTCAGGGCATTTCGTGCGGCCGGGGTGACCCGTTTGTCGATTGGTGTTCAGAGTTTTTCAGATGACGCACTCAAGGCCATTGGCCGGGTTCATGACGGTGCGCAGGCCGCGGCGGCGGTCGCCGAGGCTGTCGAGGCTTTTGATACCTGCAACATCGACATCATGTACGCGTTACCGGGTCAGACCGTGGCGGCGTGTACAGCCGATGTGGACAAGGCCTTGGCGATGGGGGTGCCGCACATCTCGCTGTACCACCTCACGATCGAGGCGAACACCCAATTCGCCAAGTACCCGCCGGTGTTACCCGAGGAGGACGACGCCTACGCCATGCTCGACCGTATCACCGAGCGCACCGCACAAGCTGGGTTTGACCGCTACGAGGTGTCAGCCTACGCCCAGCCCAACCATGCCTGCTGGCACAACACCAACTACTGGGAGTTTGGTGACTACCTTGGGATTGGGGCAGGGGCACACTCAAAGTTGAGCTTTGCCCATCGGCTGATTCGGCAGGTACGCCTGCGGGACCCGCGTCGCTACATGCCCGCTGCCTTGGCGGGGCGGGCGCTGTCGTCATCCGAGGATATCGGGCACAGTGACCTGGCCTTCGAATTCATGCTGAATGCTTTGCGGCTACGCCATGGCTTTGATCTGCAACTGTTCACCGACCGCACGGGCTTACCCGTCTCTAAGATTGCACCCGCACTGGACAGTGGCATTGCCAAAGGCCTGTTGGTGCGCCAAGGCCAGCACATTGCGCCGACGGCACAAGGTTTTGACTTCCTTAGTAACCTGCAGTCCCTGTTTTTATAAGGCCAGCTGTTTGGGGTCTGTAAATTGCGCATTTTGGCGGTTACAATATTGCCTGACGAAATCGACGGAAGAGTGGCAGAGTGGTCGATTGCATCGGTCTTGAAAACCGACGAACCGCAAGGTTCCGTGAGTTCGAATCTCACCTCTTCCGCCAAGACAAGTCCTGCTAACTCGCTCAGTCGGGTTGTCAGGCGCTCAGAGCCTCGCACTATGCGGGGCTTTTTGTTTTGAGCGCCTGACTTGGAGTCTAGTCAGAGGATTGCGCGGCCCTTATGAGCATTTGCAGATCGGTAGGAATCGGCAATGCCCGGAAGGGGCTAACGTTGGCTCCCCCTGTATTGCCCGCCGGAATCAAGCCAAAGGCAGTTTTTGTGGCGGCGCCGAAAATACGGAAAATTTGGCCAGCGACCTCCCTGCCGCTTCGCTGGCGGAATCCCCAGCGCATCATCAGGATATGTGTTTGCGTGTGCAGCGAGGTTGAGTTCTGCCCAAGGATATGAGCACGCTCCAAGTGCCGAAATGCACGGTGCGGATCACCGCTGGATTCGGCCCGGGCGGCCGAAGCAATCTCGAGATCCCAATGAGGCTTAATTCGTAAGTAGTAATTCGTCATGCAGCAGTATCGATTACGAAGCGTGTAACCGCAACTCTGACGCTGCGATCACCTTCCAGCCGTCTGCTGCTTGAGCAAGGCGGCACGGCAGCGTTGAGCATGCGCGAGGTCGCGCGCCTTGCTGGGTGCACGCACCAAGCGCCTTACCACTACTTTGAGGACCGCGAAACGATCCTCGCAGCGTTGGTTGTGGAGGGGTTCGAGGAACTGACTGATCGCCTTCGCGCCGCCAATGACCTTGTTCCGGCGCAGGGCGTGCGCGCAGCCATGATCGCGTCGGGGCGTGCGTACGTCGATTTCGCGCTCTCTCAACCGGGCTTGTTCCGCGTGATGTTCCGTCCTGACGTGTGCAACCCACTGCGGTTTCCGGCTGTCATGGAGGCAGGCAGCCGTGCCCGGAATGAGCTGGACCGGCTCAACCTGATCGCACATGGCAACCAGGCGACCGCAGAACAGGCCACTATTCTTTGGGCTCATGTTCATGGTTTGGCATGTCTGCTAATCGATGGTCCGCTCTCGATGACCTTGGAGACGGATCACCAGAGGCAGCGGCATTTAGAAGCTGTCGCGGATCGATTCGCCGATATGGCGCTTGGCGCTGGTGACCCGACTGGCTCGAATTTTCCGGTCCCATAAAGGGGGGGTCATCATCACTTAAAATGACGCGGAAGCCCGCTTTTTTGGCGGGAGTGAACCAGCCCATTAACTGAGAAGACCGCATGTTGGATTTAAATGAGACGCTCGTCGTCACTGCACCGAATTGGGGCTCCCGGTCGAGTCTGCTGGCAGTGGACTGCAGCCGGATTGCGGGTGAGTACCACGTTAATCTTATTGATTCGCCGCTGTTTCAAATGGAGATGGCTAACGACGCTATTCAACGCCGTGTTCTGAGGGAACTGGCTGATTGGGATGCGGTTAAGGATAAAACAGCGTTGACTCTGGTTGTTGCCAATCAAGACGCCCCCGACACCCTGGAATATTTTGATCAATTGTGTTTGGCGTTGAGGTTGCGCGCTGACCGCCTGAAATTCGCTGCCTTAGACGCTGAGACAGCCACCGGTTTATCCGAGGTTTGCCATATCAAGAATATTTCGAAATTCCACTTCAAGAGTGTCGCAGTGCCCAAGATTGCAGGCAGCATGGATGAGTTGATGAACCAACTCATGCGTCATGAAGAAGAAAAAGAGCTGTTTTTGGTTTTAGAGCCGGCCGAGTCTCAAGGTTACTTGGCCAAGAAACTAATCGCAAATGGTTTACGCGTCATCCGACTGGGTTACTACATGATGCGTCCCGTACCGCTGGTTAGCTTAAAGGGTATTGATCCAAATGGGCTCTGGATGCTGGCAATGGACGTGGAGTCCGTAAAGCCGGCTGTCACAGGGCTGCAGCGCCAAGGTATCAATCCCGCGGTGGTGAAGTGGATTGGCAATCGGCCATCGGTTGGCGCGTTGGTTCGCTACGAAGTTCCTGATGCAGTTTGGGTTAATGTCGCATCACTCAAGCCCAGTGCGTTGCTTGAAACCATCTCGAAATACTGAATTGATCGAAGGGGACGGTTATGGGTTTGTTTGACCTGTTTAAAAAGAAAGAAGGCCCCAAAGCCTTGGCCAAAAAAGCCTACGAGAACGCCGTTCGCCTGAGTGGTGACTCCAAGGCCGTGCGTGCTGTCAAGGTGCGCGTGGCCATGCGAGCAACTGCCGTTCTGGATGATATTTTCGACGATGGCGTGCGAAGCGTGGTGGGCTATGACGAGGCCGTCATGATCGCGGTTGCGGGTGGTGAGGAGCCACCACCGTTCCCGAAAGCTACCGCTGAGACTTGCTACAAAAAGGTCCAAACGCCCGAGGGCAAATCGGTCGGCTATGTGCCATTGAAATACGCAGAAAGCATGTTTGCTTTGGGGCTACAGTACCAAAGTGGCAAAATCACGGGTGACGATGCGTTTCACACGGCCCAGGCCATTGGGCAACAAATGGCCAATGACTTGCGCCTATCAGCCTACGCCGTGCAACCGATTGAGCCACTCAATTGGTTGCGTGGTGACGCGAATCGCGTGAATAAAAACCGGCGTTAATCGCGTCGTCGGCTCAGGATCTGGCGTGCCTTGGAAATCACTGGCGCGTCGATCATTCGGCCATCCAGCTGAAATGCGCCCGCCGAGGTGGCCTCAGCAGCTTCAACCACACGACTCGCCCACGCCAGTGCCTCAGCTGATGGCAACCATGCCGAGTTGACTGTGCTCACTTGTTTGGGGTGAATGCACAGCTTGCCACCAAACCCCATTTGTTGCGCACGCGCGATGTCGCTTTGCAGGGTGGTTTCGTCTTGCGTATTCACCGTGACGCCGTCTACGGGCTGTGCCAAATGAGCACGACGTGTGGCCATGGTGATGGCCATGCGAACCGGGATCAATGCCGCTTCGTCTGGGCCCACCTCGATGCCCAAATCAAGTTGAAAATCCAGGTGTCCAAATGCGAGACGCTCGACCCTTGGCGCGCTGGCAATCGTGTCAATCGCATCCAAGCCAGCTAAGGACTCAATGAGGGGCAGCACCCCACACGTTGGCGCGAGTCGCGCGTCAAGGGCTTGCAGGTCGGTTACGGTTTGGGCTTTAGGTAAGACGACGCCGCCCAGTCCCTGTTGGCTCAGTTGCACGACCAGATCGGTATCGATCTTCCAGTGGTCCGTGTCACTGGGGTTGATGCGAACCATGAGCTGGGCTTTTTGGTCCGTTGTGAGGCTATCGAACGCGGCTTCAAGGGCCATTCGCGCGGCTGGTTTATCGGTGGGCGATACGGCATCTTCGAGGTCAATGATCACCATGTCAGCGCCGCTGTTCAGTGCTTTGACGAAGCGTTCTGGCGTTGTTGCGGGGACAAATAAAAATGACCGTGCCTGGGCGATACGGGAGGTGCTTGCAGAATGAGTCGGCATGGCGAGCGTGATTCCAGTTACAGAAAATTCAGATGGCCTTTTTTGCGCGAAGGTTTGCGATGGCTTCAGCGCTGTGACCGAGTGATTTCAAGATGGCTTCGGTGTGTGCGCCTAATTTAGGAATGGGGTCCATGCGGTAGGTGAAGGCACTGTTTTTTCCCGGCGGGAGGAGGGCTGGAATGTCTCCAGCGGGCGAGCCAACGGTTTGCCAACGCTCACGTGCGGCTAATTGTGGATGGGCCCACAGGCCGTCCATGTCATTCATACGCGCATTGGCTATCGGCGCTTGGTCCAGTCGCTCACAAACTTCAGCCGTGGTGAGCTTGGCAAAGCACGCGTCGATGATGGCTTTCAATTCGGTGCGATTCTCGTGGCGATGGGCGTTGCTGTCGAATCGGGGGTCAGTTGCGAGGGCTGCATCTTGCATGACGGTTTCGCAAAACAGCTTCCACTCACGCTCGTTTTGAAGACCCAAAACGATGGCGCTACCGTCGCCTGCCTGAAAGGGGCCGTAAGGGTAGATCGCCGCGTGCGAAGCCCCAGAGCGAGCCGGCGGCGTTTGGCCTTCAAATGCGTAGTACATGGGAAAGCCCATCCACTCGCCGAGCGCCTCGAGCATCGATACGTCAATGTGTGATCCTTCACCCGTGCGACCGCGCAAAATAAGCGCGGACAAAATATTGGTGTAGGCGTACATGCCGGCGGCGATATCGGCGATGGAATTACCCGATTTACTGGGTGTCTCGGGCGTCCCCGTGATGGATAAGAAGCCCGCCTCACTTTGAATTAACAGGTCATACGCTTTTTTGTCACGGTACGGGCCGTCCGCACCATAGCCAGAAATGTCGCAAACGATCAACTTGGGGTAGCGTGCACGGAGCGCTTCAAAAGACAAGCCCATGCGCGCACTGGCACCAGGTGCCAAGTTTTGTACCAGGACGTCAGCATCGGCTAGCAAGTGCATGACGACATCGACTGCCTCAGGCTGTTTGAGGTCAAGCGTGATGCTTTCCTTCGAGCGATTGGTCCATACAAAATGCGATGCCTCACCTCTCACACGGGTGTCGTAGGCCCTCGCAAAATCACCAACCTCTGGGCGTTCGACTTTGATGACACGGGCACCCAAGTCAGCCAATTGGCGCGTACAAAAAGGCGCCGCAATGGCGTGTTCAAGGGATACGACGGTCACGCCGTCTAGTGGTTTGATCGCCATAGAACCTTAAAAAGAGCGGGGCAGTTCGAGCACATGCTCCGCGATGTAGGCATAAATTAAATTAGTGGAGATAGGGGCGACTTGGTAAAGGCGGGTCTCGCGGAACTTGCGTTCAACATCGTATTCGTGGGCAAAACCAAAACCGCCGTGGAACTGCAAGCAGGCGTTGGCTGCCTCCCAGCTGGCTTTGGCTGCAAGGTATTTCGCCATGTTGGCCTCGGCACCACAGGCTTCGCCGCGGTCAAATAATTCACACGCTTTGTAACGCATGAGATTCGCCGCCTCGACCTCCATGTAGGCGTCAGCGATTGGAAATTGAACGCCTTGATTTTGACCAATCGGGCGTCCGAAAACAGTGCGCTCCTTGACGTACTGTGTCACGCGATCGATGAACCAATAACCGTCGCCAATACATTCAGCGGCGATGAGGGTGCGTTCCGCGTTCAAACCATCCAAGATGTATTTGAAGCCTTTGCCTTCTTCACCGATTAAATTTTCAGCGGGGATTTCGAGGTTCTCAAAGAACAACTCATTGGTCTCATGGTTGACCATGTTGGCGATGGGCCGCACGGTCATGCCGGACTTCTCAGCTTCGCGCAGATCAACCATGAAGATAGACATCCCTTCAGATTTCTTCTTGACCTCGCTCAGCGGTGTGGTGCGGGCCAACAAAATCATCCAGTCGGAATGTTGCACCCGCGAGATCCATACCTTTTGCCCGTTGACGACGTAGCGGTCACCTTTTTTGACCGCCGTGGTTTTCAGTTTGGTGGTGTCGGTACCGGTGGTGGGTTCGGTCACGCCCATGGATTGCAAGCGCCATTCACCCGTTGCGATTTTTGGCAGGTATAGTGCCTTTTGTTCTTCTGAGCCGTGTCGCAGCAGCGTGCCCATGTTGTACATCTGACCGTGGCACGCGCCGGCGTTGCCGCCCGAGCGGTTGATCTCTTCCATGATGACTGAGGCCTCAGCCAATCCGAGGCCTGATCCGCCGTACTCAGCGGGGATCATGGCTGCCAACCAGCCCGCTTGGGTCAGGGCATCAACAAAGGCCTCCGGGTAGCCGCGTTTGGCGTCGATCTCGCGGTGGTAGCTGTCGGGAAATTCGGCGCACAGGCTGCGCACGGCATCACGGATGTCTTGGTATTGATCAGGTTTGGTTTTAATCATGATGCGTTGTTTTCGAGTGTCACAGTTCCGGTCATGGTGAGGTAGCCGTCGTGGTCGTTGGCCCACACGTCAATGGTGCGACCATCCGCTTGCGGACGTGCATTGACACGGAAGGGGTTGAGGTCAAACGTTGGCCTGACGGCTTTGAATTGGAAGCCGCTGATCCATTGCGCGGGCGAATGGCGTCTGACCAAATCGACCAGCAACGTGGCAATCAGTGGGCCATGCACGATGAGGCCCGGGTAACCCTCCACTTCCGTGACATAGCGCCGATCGTAGTGGATGCGATGGCCATTGAAAGTCAGTGCAGAGTAACGGAACAGCAGCACATCATCGGGCGTGATCTCACGTGTCCATGGCGCGTTGGACTCCGCCACGGTGGGCGTCGGGATGGGGTCGTCGGGCAATGCCGCGGCGCGATACACGATGTCATGCGCCTCAGTGATCGCCATACCACGCGGGTTGCTGATGGTATGGTTCACGACGACGAACAGCAGGTCGCCCGTTCGCCCCGATTTATGGGTGACGGATTCGATCACCGAGTCGCGCGTCACGGCCTCACCCAAGACGAGCGGATTGGTCGGATTGAAGTGGAGGCGCCCACCGGCCCACATGCGTCGGGGTAGCGGCACCGGTGGCAGGAAGCCACCGCGCTTGGCATGCCCGTCTGGGCCGATTTCGCTTTGCCGGTGGTGCGGTAAAAAATAAAGCCAGTGCCACAGCGGTGGTAGGGTGTCGCCGCGGGCGGGCTCGGGGTCATCGCGGTCCAGTGTTGCCGACAGGGCGCGAACGGGCGAGAGCGCGAGTTCGTTGCGCAGTTGCTCGTGGTTACCGATCCAACTTTGCAAATGCGTCAGTTGTTCGGGGCTGAGGTTTCGGGCGGGTGGTTGCACGTCGTCTACACCTGATTGAAAGCGAGCGATCATTGTAGGGGACGGACACATACCAAAGCTTCACACAGGGGCGATTACCTCCCACTCGCCCGTCGCTAAGGCGTCAATCGTGTGGGGCCCAATGGCGTACCGAATGAGACGCAGGGTGGGGAGTCCCACCGCCGCTGTCATGCGCCGAACTTGGCGATTACGCCCCTCTCTGATCGTGAGGCTGAGCCAGTGTGTCGGCTGATTTTTGCGGAAGCGTACGGGTGGGTCACGGGGCCACAGGCCTGCGGGCTCTGTCATCTGGCTGGCAACCGCGGGCAGGGTCATGCCGTCCTTCAAGAGAACGCCACGACTGAGTTGATCGAGTTGCCCTTGGCTGGGTTCGCCCTCCACCTGAACCCAATAAGTCTTTTCAAGTTTGAATTTGGGGCTGGAGAGCTCAGCCTGATAACGGCCATCGTCAGTCAACAGGAGTAAGCCCTCGCTGTCCGCATCAAGGCGGCCTGCAGCGTAAACACCGGGTTGGTCAATGTAGTCTCGAAGGCCCCGCCAGCGGCCCTCCGGCGTGAATTGGCTCAGAACGCCATAGGGCTTATTGAATCGAATCAGCATGCCGAAAGTCTATCGCCAACGGTGCGAAATTAGCGGCGACTAAAATAGGCGTATGGAATTTTTAACACAACCGATTGCATTTTTATCCCAAGCCTCAACCGAGCCTGCTGTATGGCTTAGCCAAGTGTTTGCGGTGGTGCTGTTGACGGTGAGCTGCAACTACGTGCTCATGCGGCTGCTGGACATCGTCAAGAAGCGCGTCGAATCAACGGAATCGCTATGGGATGACGCCCTGTTGCAGGCAGCCCGTATTCCGCTGCGTTTGTTCGTGTGGACGTTGGGCTTGTCCTTTGCCCTCCGCGTACTGGACCGTGTGACCGAGAGCGTGGTGTTCAGCGTGTGGCCCGAGGTGCGCCATATCAGCTACATATTTATTGTGGCGCTGTTCTTCACGCGTTTTATTCGGTACGCCGAGCAGAACATTGTTGACATCAATCGCAGTCAAAAACCAGTGGATGAAACCACAGCGCGGGCGGTTGCGAAATTGCTGCGGGTGTCGGTTGTGGTGACGGCGTTTTTGGTGGTCCTACAAACTCTGGGCTATTCGATTTCAGGGGTGTTGGCTTTCGGTGGAATGGGCGGCGTGGCCGTCGGCTTTGCCGCGAAGGACATGCTCGCCAACTTTTTTGGCGGTCTCATGATCTACTTGGATAAACCCTTTGCAGTGGGGGATTGGGTACGTTCACCTGACCGTGAGATAGAGGGCACGGTGGAGGACATTGGTTGGCGTCTCACGCGGATTCGGACCTTTGATAAGCGCCCGTTGTATATCCCGAACTCGATGTTTTCCAGCATTGTGGTGGAGAACCCATCACGGATGCACAATCGCCGCATCTACGAGACCATTGGCATTCGCTATGACGATGCCGAAGTGGTGCAGGCCGTTGTGAATGACATCCGTGCGATGCTCAAAGCCCATCCGGCGATCGACCAAAACGCCACGCAAATTGTCCACTTTAATGGTTATGGCGCCTCGCAACTGGACATCATGATTTACGCGTTCACAAAAACAACCGAGTGGTTGCGATTTCATGCCGAGAAAGAAGACGTGCTGTTGAAGGTCATGGCGATTGTGAAACAGCACCATGCTGAATTCGCCTTCCCCACACAAACGCTACACCTGGCATCGACACCCGAAGGGGGTGCCGTGCCGGTGGTAGACGGGTCGCGTTAAGCCTTACCTGCGCCTGCGTTGGCGGCTGCCAGCGCGATCATGTTGACGTAACGGCGTACAGTCGATGAGGGGTTCAAAATGTGCACCGGTGCGCTACTGCCCAGCAAAACGGGACCCACGGTAACGCCCTCGCTGCTGGTCATCTTTAACACGTTGAACAGGATGTTCGCCGAGTCGAGGTTGGGGCAAATCAAGACGTTTGCAGATCCGTGCAGGGTGGACCCTGGTAAGTAGGCTTTGCGAATATCGTCAGACATCGCTGCGTCGCCATGCATCTCGCCATCGCACTCCACGTCGGGGTTGGCTGCGGCGAACAAGTCGCGCGCCAAACGCATTTTTTTCGCCGAAGCGCTGCTGCTTGAACCAAAGCTGGAGTGCGACAGGAAGGCTACTTTCGGCGGAATACCAAATCGCTGCACCTCTGCAACTGTCATGGCCGCGATCTCCGCGAGTTGCTGCGATGTGGGGTCTTCGTTGACGTAGGTGTCCGCAATGAATAAGGTGCGCTCGCTCAGAACCAGCGCGTTGCAGGTGGCAAAGGTGGAGGCACCTTTGGCTTTACCCAATACGTCACTGATTTGACGCAGGTGGCTCTCAAAGTTGCCCACCAAGCCGCACAACATGCCATCGGCGTCACCGAGCGATACCATCAGCGCCGCGATCAGGGTGTTGGAGCGGCGAATGGCGACTTTCGCATTTTCCGGACTCACGCCTTGGCGTCCCATGAGCGTGTGGTAACGCTCCCAGTAGGTGCGGTAACGCGGGTCATCCTCGGGGTTGACGACTTCGACGTCTTTACCGATTTGCATGCGCAAGCCCGCTTTTTTGATACGGGCTTCAATAACGGCAGGGCGCCCCACCAAGATGGGCACAGCCAAGTCTTCGTCCATGGCTTGTTGGCAGGCGCGCAGGGCACGCTCTTCTTCGCCTTCAGCGATTGCGATGCGCTTGTTCGCCGGTTTGGCGACCTTGGCTGCGTTGAAAACGGGCTGCATCAAGATACCCGTTTGGTAGATGAAACGTTCTAAGCTTTGCTTGTAAGCCGCCATGTCTGTGATGGGGCGGGTCGCGACGCCTGAGGCCTCGGCGGCTGCCGCAACGGCTGGTGCGATGCGCAGAATCAAGCGCGAGTCAAAGGGCTTAGGGATCAGGTAGTCACGACCAAAAACCAATTCTTCGCCCGCATAGGCTGCGGCAACTTCATCGCTGGTTTCCGCCTTGGCGAGATCGGCGATTTGACGCACACAGGCCAGCTTCATGGCCTCTGTAATGGTGGTCGCGCCACAGTCCAGCGCACCCCTGAAGATGTAGGGGAAGCACAGCACGTTGTTGACCTGATTGGGGTAGTCCGAACGCCCTGTGGCAATGATGACGTCGGGTCGCGCGGCGCGCGCCAGCTCCGGACGGATCTCGGGCTCTGGGTTGGCGAGTGCCAAAACCACCGGGTCACGCGCCATGCTTTTAATCATGTCTACGGTCAGCACACCAGGTGCCGAGCAACCCAAGAAAACATCTGCGCCGTTGACCACGTCAGCCAACGTGCGGGCGTCTGTTTTTTGGGCGTAGCGGGCTTTGGATTCATCGTAGCCGCCAGGGCGACCTTCATAGATCACGCCTTTGGAATCGCACACAAAAATATTGGTTGTCGATACGCCCAAGCCCACCATCACGTCGAGGCAAGCAATCGCAGCGGCACCGGCGCCGGACACAGCGATCTTTACTTCGCTAATCGCCTTGTCCACCAACTCTAATCCGTTGAGCAACGCGGCTGCAGAGATGATGGCTGTGCCGTGTTGATCGTCATGGAAGACGGGAATTTTCATGCGCTCACGCAGCTTCTTTTCGATGTAGAAGCACTCGGGCGCTTTGATGTCTTCAAGGTTGATGCCGCCCAATGTCGGTTCGAGTGCAGCGATGATGTCGACCAGCTTGTCGGGATCGCGCTCGGCCAGTTCGATATCGAATACATCGATACCGGCGAATTTTTTAAACAGGCAACCTTTGCCCTCCATCACTGGTTTACTGGCGAGTGGCCCGATGTCGCCCAGCCCCAAAACTGCTGTGCCGTTGGTCACGACGCCGACCAAGTTGCCGCGCGAGGTGTACTCGGCCGCCATGGTCGGGTCTTTCTCGATCGCCAAGCACGGGTAGGCCACGCCGGGTGAGTAAGCCAACGAGAGGTCACGTTGGTTTGACAGCGGTTTGGTTGGGGTGACTGAGATCTTGCCGTGGCGAGGGCTGCGGTGGTAGTCGAGCGCAGCGTCGCGCAGGGTATCTTCAGCTGACATGGATGGTCTCCGAGGGTGTGGGTATTACAGTGTAGGCGCGCTGAGTAAATCTGCCAGCGCTCTGGCGATGACTTTGGTGGCGCGGCGCAAATCTTCGAGATCAATGCGCTCGTCTGCGCGCTTGGCGTGTGATTCTAAAACGGTACGCGGTCCGGCACCATATATGACACCGGGAATACCGCGCTCTACGTAGAGGCGCACGTCCGTGTACAGAGGGGTACCCAGCGCGGGGATCGGTTCGCCAAAAACGGCTTCGCCATGTTGTTGCAGGGCATCGACCAAGGGTTTGTTGCCGGGTAATGGTTTCATCGCCTCACACATGAGCATCCGCTTGATGCTGATCGAGATTCCTGCGTCGTTGCGGCCTTGGTTGAAGGCGGCGACTGCATCGGCCATGACTTGGCGCAAATTTGCCTCGACTTCTGCGCTGTTCTCTTCGGGAATCATCCGTCGGTCGAGTTTGAAAGTGACCTTACCGGGCACCACGTTGGTGTTGGTGCCGCCGGTGATCATGCCGACATTTAGGTAGGGGTGTGTGATGCCTTCAACCTGTGAGACGACTTGTTTGTAGAGCGTGTTTTGCGCGTATAGGGCGGCCAGTATCGTGTGGGCGCCTTGTAGTGCATCAACACCAGAGTCAGGGATGGCGGCGTGCGCCATGTTGCCGTGAACGGTCACTTCCATTTGTAAGCAGCCGTTGTGTGCCGTGATGACTTGGTAGCTGAAGCCAGCGGCGATCATCAGGTCAGGCTTGGTGAGGTTGTTGACCAGCAAGTAGTCTGGGCCCAACAGGCCGCCGAATTCTTCGTCGTAAGTAAAGTGCAGCTCCACCTGTCCCTTCATCTGTGCGGGGTTGGCAGCAGCCTCTAATGCACGCAGCGCAAATGTGAAGGTGGAGAAGTCGCACTTGCTGACTGCAGTGGCGCGCCCATACATCTTGCCATCGACGATTTCGCCGCCATAAGGATCATGGGTCCACCCCTCACCTGGTGGCACCACATCGCCGTGGGCATTGAGCGCAATGGTCTTACCGCCTGCACCGAACGCGCGTCGAACAATGAGGTTGGTCACGCTGGTCATGCCGTTGGCTTCGACCAATTCAGCAGGCGGTGCGTGGTGTTCAGCCGTGTAGCCAAAGGACTTGAGCAACTCGGCTGTGCGCAGCGCATGCGGCGTGTTGTCGCCCGGTGGGGTGTCAGTCGGGACTGCGACCAAGGCTTTAAAAAAATCAACTTGTTCGTTGAAATGCTGGTCAATCCACTGATCCAGTTGGTCGTAAAGCGGGCCGTTTGATACCATGGTCATGCGTTTCTCTGGGGTTGAAAATGTGTCAAAAAATGCAGCATCGCATCGACGCCAAGTTGCATATCGTCTGCGGTGGTTGATTCAAGGGGGTTGTGACTGATGCCGCTGTTTTCGCCTCTTACAAAGAGCATGGCTTGCGGCATGACTTCGTGGAGTTTCATGGCGTCATGGCCGGCCCCGCTGGGTAGCTTGAAAACAGGCAGGCCCGTTGCTTCGACGGCCTGCTCCCATTGCTGCTGCAAGTGGGCGTCACTGGGCGCTGCGCTGGCACGCACAGTCTCTGTGAGCTGATACGTGACGCCGCGGCGCGCACAGATGGTTTGGAGTGCGCCGACGATATCGCTGACCAATGTATCGCGTTGGGCATCGTTTGGTGCACGCATGTCCAGGCTGAACTGACAGCGACCCGGTACCACGTTGATCGAGCCGTTCGGTACCTGCAACATACCAATGGTGGCGACTGAGTCCGCATCAGATTGGGCGCGCTTTTCGAGGTAGACCGCTAACTCTGCAAATGCCGCCACGGCATCGCTCCGACGATCCATGGGCGTGGTGCCTGCATGGCTCGCGGTGCCCGTGATTTCGCCCTGATAGCGCACGCTGCCATTGATGGAGGTGACCACGCCTAATGGCAGATTCAGCTCATTGAGCACTGGGCCTTGTTCAATGTGAATCTCGATGAAACCGAGGTAATCACGGGGATCGCGTTTGAGCGCAGGAATGGCGTCTATGGCCAGACCGGCGGCCTGCATCGCCTCGCGCATGCTGACGCCGTTATCGTCGACTTGATCCAGCCAGGTGGAGTCGAATTGCCCCACTAAAGCGCCGGAGCCCAAGAACGTCGCCTTGTAGCGCTGACCCTCTTCCTCGGCAAAACCCACCACTTCGAGGTGAAAGGGGAGACGCTTGCCGGCGTCACGCAGGGCTTGTACGCAAGCCATCGGCGTGAAGATACCCAAGCGACCGTCGTACTTGCCACCGTTACGCACGGTGTCGTAATGCGACCCCGTCATCAGTGTTTTTGCATTTGGTTGGCTATGGTCGGCCTCGTAAATACCGACCACGTTGCCGACGGCATCAATCTCTGCGCGGTCAAACCCACAGGCCAGCATGCGGTCGCGCAACGATTGGGCCACGTGTTGGTGGGCAGACGTGAGGTAGGTGACGGTTAGTTGACCGCGATCCGCGTAATCGGGGTCGGTGTATTGGGCAAGATCTTCGTGCCAGTCCCAAACCATCTCGCCGATACGGATGTCATTTTTGAATTTGTCGTTGAGGCGTATCTCGGCGATGCGATGGATGTTGCGAATGCATTCAGCCATCTCGAAATCAGGGTGACCCTTAAGACGTCGCTCGAACGCTGCAATGATTTGTGACTTGCTCAAGCCCTCGCCACGCGGGCCCCGCACAGCCAAAATAAACGGAAAGCCGAACCGCTCGTTGTAGTCTCGGTTGAGTGATTGAATGTGGGCAAACTCGGTTGGCGTGCATTGCGTCAGCCCCGCCTTTTGTTGCTCGTTGGTTGATTCAGCTGTCAGCGATTTTGCAACCATCGCTTTGCCCGCCAATTCTGGGTGAGCGCGAATGAGGGCTAATTTCGCGTCGTTACCACCCGCGTCCAAGGCTGCAATCAGTGCTTGCTTGAGCGCGGCCACTGTTTTGAAGGGACGATTTTTGAGCGCGTTTTCAGCGATCCACGGTGAGTGCTCGTAAACGCCGTCGAGGTAGGCAACGGCTGCTTCGAGGGGAGTTTGGTTCAGTTCGTCGAGAGTCATGTGAGGCGCAATCATTCAGCCGGGCAGGGGTGCGTGGCACGCCAGTGATCAGCGATGTCGATGCGCCGAGCCACCCAGACCTGCTGGTGCTGCCCGATGTAGTCTAAAAACCGCGTGATCGCGGCGATGCGACCGGGACGACCTAACAGGCGGCAGTGCATACCCACACTCATCATCTTGGGTTGGTTGAGTCCATTGGGGTCGCCTTCCGCATACAGGCAGTCAAAACTGTCCTTCAGGTATTGGTAAAAGGGGTCACCGTAGGCATACCCTTGTGGCAAGGCGAAGCGCATGTCGTTGCAGTCAAGGGTGTAGGGCACGAGTAACTGGTGTGCGGTTTCGCCGTTACTTTTTTCAACCTTCATCCAGAACGGCAAATCGTCGCCGTAGTAGTCGGCGTCATAGGCAAAACCACCGAAGTCGGCGACGATTTGGTGGGTATTGGGGCTGTCACGACCGGTGTACCACCCCAGCGGACGCTCGCCCATCAGGTCGGTCATGATTTGCATGGCACGTGCCATGTCGGCGGCTTCTTCCGCCTTGGGCGTGTTCTGGTAATGAATCCACTTCAGGCCATGGCAGGCGATTTCATGTCCCAACGTCTGGAACGCTGAGACCATTTCGGGGTAGCGTTGTAAGGCGGTCGCGACACCAAAAACTGTTAGCGGGTACCCCCGTTGTTCAAAAGCGCGCAGCAGGCGCCAGATTCCGGCACGGGAACCGTATTCGTAGATGCCATCCATGCTCATGTGGCGTGCCGGGTAGCTCGCCGGGTTGAACATTTCAGACAAAAATTGCTCTGACCCTGCGTCGCCGTGTAGGACGTTGTTCTCACCGCCTTCTTCGTAGTTCAATACGAATTGCACGGCTATGCGTGCCTGTGCGGGCCATTGCGCATGGGGTACGTCGCGTCCATAGCCTTTGAGATCGCGGGGGTAGGGGGCCGTGCTGTCGTATGTCATGTTGGTTTGCAAAGTGAACTCACCAGTTGTGTGATGTGAAGGTCAGGCTGCGCTCGACATCATCGAGGTGATGCGCCATGAGTTGTTTGACCAATGCCTCGTCTTTAGACTCCATGGCCGCGACGATTGCGTTGTGTTCATTGGTGGAGCATTCAGCGTCTTGCGTACTCTGGTACATCAGTGTGATCAGCGCGGAGCGTGAGATGAGTTCTCGCAGCAGCTCCGCCAAAACAAAGTTGCCAAGGAGTTCGGCAATGCGAACATGGAAATCGCCCAGCAGCTCTGTGCGCGTTGCCGCATCGTGAGCGTTCACGGCCGCAGCCTCGCGAGCCAAATGCGCCTTCAAGGTTTTGATTTTTTGTGGTGTAGCCGCACGGGTGAACTGCACAGCCATTTCGAGTTCCAGCATGCGTCGCACCGTGAACACTTGCTTAGCCTCTTCGACTGATGGGCTCGCCACAAAAGCCCCGCGCGATGGTTCCATTCGCACCAAGCGGTTTTGGCTCATCCGGAATAACGCCTGACGGATGAGGGTGCGCGAGACGCCGAAATGATCGGCTAGTTTTTGTTCTGCCAGTTTGGAGCCAGGCTCAAGCCGATGCTCCACAATCGCCTTGGTTAGCGATTGGACGATGAGGTCAGTAGTAGAGTTATCCATGATTGATATTTGGATCGTTTCGAAAATTGTATACACTTTGGCGGATCGTGGCTACGGGTAGCCGTTTTTTTACAAATTGGATTCAGAGGGCTGACACATGGGTTTGAGTACACACGTTTTAGACACGATGCACGGCTGCCCTGCGGCGGGTATGGCGGTGGAATTGTGGGAGACCAGCGCTGATGGTCAGTCAACGCGCCTGCAGGCCTTCACACTCAACGACGATGGGCGTAACCCCTCGGGCTTGCTGATTGCGGACGACGCGTTACAGGTAGGAACTTACCGCTTGGTTTTTGATGTCGCGGGCTACTTCGCCGAGAAGGGCGTTGCTTTGCCCAAGCCGAATTTTCTCAACCAAGTCTCGCTTGACTTTGGTGTCGCAGAGTCCGGTGCGCACTACCATGTGCCGCTGTTGGTCAGTCCTTGGAGCTACTCCACATACCGTGGCAGCTGAGCGGTGAGGCTGACGGTTGCGACTACTTGCCCCGCTGGCCCTCGGTCAGCGTGGCGAGTTGGAAGAGCCCTGTTTTGTCATACAACCAAACCTCGGTGTAGATCACACCAGCCATCGCCACAGGCGCCGGGTAGGGGGCAGCACCGCGGGCGAGTTGCTCAATATCGGTCATGATTTGTGGCAGATGCCGAGGCGCTCTCACCCATTCAACTTTCACGACCTCGCCCACGGAGTTGATGTGCAGGTCGACAACCGCGACTGATGCAATGAGGGGCGGCAGGCGACCTTTGTAGATACGGGTCGGGTACGTGCGGTAGATGTGCTCGGCCGCGTCGCGGCGGTAAGCGAATGGTGTTGGTGCCGCAGAGCGGAATTCGGGCAGTGGCGTAGGCTCCTCAACTGGAGGCGGAGGCGGTGGCGGGGGAGGCGGTGGTTCCGGCGGTGTGATCTCTGGCTCGGGGGGCGGTGGCTCTGGAGGGGGC
>Ga0102902_1000135_pt1 | contig 30563 bp, 22 predicted proteins | sample Colrivmet1555B02_FD_78458 | JGI IMG/M metagenome (GOLD analysis project Ga0102902, IMG submission 78458) | Estuarine microbial communities from the Columbia River estuary - metaG 1555B-02 | ecosystem: Environmental > Aquatic > Marine > Intertidal zone > Estuary | place: USA: Columbia River... | reverse complement strand
TAGGAACCAGCAACCATATTGGGTGCCAAACACACAGTTGAGGCGTGAAAATTGATTGTGTCCTATTCTGACATGCAGCGACTGTTCTTGTCGCTCAATCATGTTAGGGCTTACACACGTTAGCTTGCGCGTTCTGTGGAGATAAATGTGAAGTACCTAATCTCAATCATTTTAATACTCTCTCCGCTTTCGCTTGCCGCCAAGACCCCGCCTGCCGATGTGATATTGGAGGAGGCTAATCAATACACAGTAAAAATACGCAGAGGCAGCACTGTTGGCTTAAATGAGGATGACGGCACATCGGTCCAAGCAACTGGCTTTTTGGTAGACAGAGCACGTGGATGGATCCTCACAAATGCACATGTAGCTAGTCGCTCGCCTGCGACGCTCACCGTTTCCTTTAAAGGCGAAAAATACATTTCAGCGCGCCGCATTTTTGTTGATCGCCTTTTAGATGTGGCGGTTTTAGAGGTCGAGCCGTCCGCGATGCCGGCGAATGTGCTAGCTGCTCGATTGGAATGTAAAGACCTGCCCAAAATGGGGTCTGCTGTTGCCGTTTTTGGGCATCCTGGTGACTTCTCGTACACCGCTACTCGCGGTATAATTTCGAGTATCTCTTGGATTTTTCCCACAGAGCAGATCCAAAGTGATGCGGTAATTAATGGTGGAAACTCAGGCGGTCCATTGATTGACCTTTCAACAGGGCGCGTTGTTGGCCTTGCCTCGGCAAGTTACAGAGACACTACAGACACGCATTCTGTCGCTGTTTCTTTATCGGAACCAATGCCGCCAATCTGCGAGATACTCGATCTCTTGAAGTCTGGTCGTGATGCACGTTTCCGGCAACTGCCTGTCTCCTACGCCACTGCTGAAGATGATGATCGTCCGATCGTTGCAGCAGTCTTTGACCGAAACTCAGGACTGAAAATCGGAGATAGAATTGTCGCCGTGAATGGCTATCGCAATATCCGAAATACCTCGGTTCTTGCCGCGCGATTGAGAGGCATTGAAGGCGCCGTGAACGTAACAATCGAACGCGAACAAAAAGAAATGAACGTCAACGTCTTAACCTCGGTTATGCCGGAGGTTACCAATACCCGTTCCATTTTCATCTCAGGTTTGGTGATTTCTAATCAATGGAAGCTTGATAACCCTGAGCTGCCCGATATCACCCAACCCATCATTGATTTCGTATATCCAGGTTCCGATGCAGAGATGACGAAAGCCACTCCAGGCTATCATGTGGCTGCGGTTAACAACCTTACTTTTCCAACTCTAGAAGAGCTTTTCCAATATCTGGAAAGCCTGCCAAGTGACACTGACGTCAGTTTCGTCTTGCAAGCTGCTTCTGAAATCAACCCATTTCTTAAACAGTATCATTACGTGACGCTGCCAAAAGGGGAGCTACATTGGATCGAGGCATCAGAGGCGTCGGAGTAACCTTATCAGCGGCAGAAACCCAATTTGCTGTTGCTCGTAATGGGGAGATGGTCCAGTCTAATAGATGTCAGACTTCGATCACCGGCATGACTATGGCTTAAATAGTGGTGCGTTGTCCGTCGTCAGATTATTCTAAAATAGACAGTCTACGCGGTTACGCTGGCCACATAAAAGTCACAAGAAGATTAAGCGCTAGCGCTGATCACTTCTAACTCCAGGCTACATATCGATCGCTTCCCGAGACTTGTTAGGAGATTAGTTCGAACCATTTCGACCACATGAGTTTGTATCGCTGCACACTGCAGCCTAGCATCCGTCGATGGATAGCGAGGGCAGCGTTGGCTGGAAACCCATTAAACGTTTAAAAATTATTTCAAACTATTGATCCTGAACTCGACCTCATCCCACGATGGTTCTTTGGTCATATGACACCACGAGAAACGTAATGCGCTCTCAACCCTATCTTCGCTTAAACCCATGGCGACTAAAACATGACTGGGTGCGTAGCTTGCTGAAGTACAGGCTGACCCATTAGAAATAGCAATTAGACCCTTTAGCGCTACTAGCACTGCTTCAGAGTCTAACCCGGGGAAACTAACATTTAAAGTTGACGGAAGACTATGCGTCAAGTGACCGTTAACCTCTCCGCCCAGTTTTAAAATTGTCTCTAGGAGACGATGACGAATTTCGATGCAACGCTTTTGACGTTCCTCAGCTTCACGTAATGCGGAACCACAAGCCGCTCCAAATGCAGCAATTAGCGCTACAGGCAAAGTCCCTGGTCTTAGGCCTCGCTCTTGACCTCCCCCGAAAAAGAGAGGGGTTAAAGGAGGCCTTCGCTGCCCGCGCCGAATAATGAGTGCTCCTATTCCTTTTGGTGCAAATATTTTATGGCCTGATACGCTGATCATGTCGATGTCAGTATTCGTCAACGTTTTGTTTGATTTCCCATATGTTTGCGCAGCATCAACATGCAAAAATGCGGAGTGTCCCCGAAGCTGTGCTGCGATTTCGTCGATAGGTTGTAGAGCCCCAGTCTCGTTGTTAGCATGCATTACGGATACTATCAGGGTGTCCGGTCGAACTGCACGCATTACATCTTCGGCGGTTACCCGCCCATCATTTTGGGGAGCTACGAACGTTGCTTCAAACCCTTGCTTAATGAGGGCTGAGACCGGCTCTAAAACAGCCTTATGCTCAATTGCCGTAGTAACTATGTGCCGCTTGCCCGTGGATATACCGTGGGCTTGGATACCTAGAATTGCAAGATTATTTGCCTCAGTTGCACCGCTTGTGAAAATCACTTCTTCTGGTTTAGAATTTGAGAGGGCTGCAACTTTTTCTCGCGCTGACTTAACTGCGCGCGAGGCCGCTAATCCATACTCGTGCGTGCGACTGCCGGCGTTTCCGTATTCAATTTCAACGTAATGCAACAAGGCCCTGTAAGCTTCAGGGTCTATTGGAGTGGTGGCGGCGCAATCGAAATATGATGTCATATTTTTAACATAGTATGTTTCTCATTTGACAAACAGTGGCATATTGTTGTTAGGGTGTCGATGCAATAAAATGGATTATACATCATGGCCGCAGGTTTTGAATACGCGTTCCCGGCTATCCGAGGAATACAGGCAAATCGTGAGTTCTATGTTTCAATGTGTCCTCTGCGGCTGCTACCGAAATTGTTTTTGTTTAACGAAGATGAAATGATACCTGAGCTGCGAGCTCAGCGCCAGCTAAACAAAGCTCGCCTTCCCGAGATGGCTCGTTACGTTTTAGAAAATCCATCTAATTATGTTTTTTCCGCGATCACTGCTTCGGTGGATGCTGATGTAACGTTCGAAACCTTCGGCACAGATGCAGAGACACGCCGAATAGGGGTGTTGCATATTCCTATGTCAGCTCGTTTTGTGCTCAATGACGGACAGCACCGACGTGCTGCAATTGAGCTCGCCATGCGTGAAAACCCAAGCATCGGGGATGAGAGCATTGCGGTAGTCTTTTTCCTCGATCAGGGTCTGGCCCGCTGCCAGCAAATGTTCGCTGATCTAAACCGCTATGCTATACGGCCCGCTAGATCTCTAGGCGTGCTTTATGACCACCGCGATGATAGGGCTTTACTTGCAAAAATGGTTGTTGCCAGAGCACCTGTGTTTCGAGACGTGGTGGAAATGGAGCGGACTACGCTAGCGCCGCGTTCACGTAGGCTGTTCACACTCAGCGCCATTTATAGCGCAACAGGAGCATTGTTGGCGCATCTTGATCTGGAGCAAGGCGAAGAACGTGCGCAAATTGCTGCCTCATATTGGGACGCTATTGGCGCTCAAATTCCTCAATGGGGAATGGTTCAAGCAGGTAAACTTAGTGCGGGAGAAGTCCGCGAAGACTATTTGCACAGTCACGGGGTCGTGCTCCAAGCTTTTGGACGCGTTGGGAATGTCCTTTTGCAAACTCAGCCTAAGAATTGGATGAAGACGCTAGCTGGCCTTGGCTCGATAGACTGGCGGCGAGGCAACTCTGCTTTGTGGGAGGGGCGGGCCCTAATAAATGGGCGCGTTTCAAAAGCACAACAAAGCGTAATATTGACGACAAGCGCCATCAAGAATCATCTGGGACTTGACCTAACGCCGGAAGAACTCAGCGCTGAAAATACGTTACAACGAGGGGAACTCGATAATGGTTGAATTAAGAAAAACCAGCGCCTTTGCCGAGCTTGGATTTGAAGCCACAATAACGGCGCTAATGGATGAAATTTCAACCATGTACTGTGCAGATGGGATCCCTTGGGTTGTCGGTTATAGCGGCGGCAAAGACAGTTCCGCTGTTCTGCAACTAATATGGTTAGCGATTTCTGCGTTACCAATTGAAAGCCGTAAAAAGCCGATTTACGTGATCAGTACCGACACTCTTGTGGAAAATCCCATCGTCGCATCTTGGGTTCAAAACTCCCTTGATAAAATGGGGGACGCCGCTCGGGAGGCAGGCTTGCCGCTAACGCCCCATCGTTTAACGCCCGAAGTCCGAAATAGCTTTTGGGTGAACCTAATAGGCAGAGGATATCCGGCGCCAAGACCGCGCTTCCGCTGGTGCACAGAGCGCCTCAAGATCAATCCCTCGAACAAATTCATTGGAGAAGTTGTTCGCGCAAATGGAGAGGCAATTATCGTTCTTGGTACGCGTAAGGCGGAAAGTACAGCTCGCAGCGCGGTAATGAACCGGCTTGAAAAGCAGCAAGTGCGTGACAAGCTATCGCCGAACACAACCCTACCGAACGCCTACGTGTACAGCCCAATTGCGGACTGGTCCAACGATGATGTTTGGACATTTCTCATGCAGCGCAAGAACCCGTGGGGCCATAATAACAAAGATCTTCTGACACTCTACCAAGGAGCATCAGCCGATGGTGAGTGCCCCCTTGTTATAGACACAACGACGCCCAGTTGTGGCAGCAGCCGTTTCGGCTGCTGGGTTTGCACGTTAGTGGACAAAGACAGATCAATGCAGGCGATGATCCAAAATGACGCCGACAAAGAATGGATGCAACCGCTCTTAGATTTACGCAACGAACTAGATGTTTCAGACGACCGACACCTGAGAGATTTTCGTCGCATGAACGGAAACGTTCAATTATTTAACGACCAATTGGTCTCGGGCCCATACACTCAGTCATCGCGTCAAGCATGGCTAGAGAAGCTGCTCCGCGCGCAAGTCCATGTTCAACAAAACGGTCCTGGGGAAATGGCCAACTTTGAGCTAATAACGCAGCCGGAACTCGAGGAAATTCGGCGGCTTTGGGTTGTCGAGAAGCATGAAATTGAGGATAGCCTTCCCTCCATTTATGAGCGCATAATGGGGAAAAAGTTTATCGGTGCAAGAATTGATGACGGCACAATTTTTAGCTCGGAAGACATCGAATTGCTTCGGGTCATATGTGGCGACCAAATGCATTTTGAACTAACGAGACAGCTTCTTTCTATAGAGCGAAAACACCGAGTTATGTCCCGTAGGTCAGGCGTGTTTCAAGAGCTGGAAAAAGCCATCGTGAAAGGCTTTTACGAAAATGTCGAAGACGCCGCGGATCGAGCCCGCTCCATCCAGGCAGTCAAGCAAGCGGGCTTTATTAGCCCCCCCCAGGATCAGGATAGCATCACATGATCCTCGATGAATTGGTTCTGCATGACTTTGGCCAATATCGAGGCCGAAGCACGATCCAGCTAACCCCCCCTTCAAGCGAGCAACCAATTGTCTTGTTCGGTGGTATGAATGGCGCCGGCAAGACGACGCTCCTGGATGCAGTTCAGCTTTGCCTATTCGGACAGATGGCACGTTGCTCCAATAGGGCAGGCGCACCTTACGAACAGTATCTTTTGTCCTGCATCCATCGCGGAGCTGAGGTAGAAGGTGCGACCATCGAAATAGTTTTCCGCCATGTGTCAGATGGTCAGGAAGAATCCTACCGAGTTCGTCGATCTTGGTCTCGCAAAGGTAAAGGGTGTCGAGAGCAACTCGAAGTGCTTCGCAACGGGATATTCGATGCAGTTGCAACGGAAAATTGGGCTGAGCAGGTTGAGCAGTTCTTACCTGCTCGAATTGCCCACCTTTTCCTTTTCGACGGCGAGAAAGTCGAAGGCTATGCTGATCCTAAAAGCTCTGCAGAACTGATTGAAACCGCGATCTATAACCTTCTGGGTTTGGATCTTGTTGAGAAGCTAGATGCTGATTTACAAGTAATTAGGCGGCGTAAGAAGCTTTCGACCCGCAACGAAAGCGAAAAAGAAACAATCAAGACTGCCGAATCTGAGCGGGAACGGCTCCAAGAGTTGATACAAACAACCCATCAACGTGTAGCTGAGCTCAATTCTAAAATCGGTCGTCTCACTGCTCGCAGAGAAGAAGTTGAGGCAAAATTTCGTAAGGAAGGTGGCCATCTTTATGAGCAGCACGTCGTCATTGAGTACGAGTATAAGACTGCCGAATTGGAACTGCGTGGTATAGAGAGAGACCTTCGCGAGGTTGCAGCCAGCGCCCTCCCACTCCTAATGCTCGGTAAGCTCTTAAATCAAGTGGCGGACCAAGCATCGAATGAGTTTGCTTCCAAAAATGCATTGCTAGTGCGTCAACTTTCAAGCGAGCGCGACCAAAGATTGCTTAAATTCATCTCAGATAAGTATACGAACGATGCAATGACCAGCGACATTCGCTGCTTCCTCATGGCGGACCAAGTAACCCCACACAGCAGCTCTAAGGGGAACTATCTTGGATTGACCGAAAAAGGAGGTGCCTCGCTAAAAGCGCTAATGGACCATGAGATCGAAGAAGCACGCGGACGCGCTCAGGCGAAGCTGGACGAATTTCAGAAATCCGAGCTCAGTTTCGAAAACTCCAAGATGAAACTTGCTGCCATTCCGTCAGTCGATGCGCTTGCCAAGCCGGAGCAAGAACGATCAGAATTGGCTCACCAAGTTGCCCTGCTAACCGGAGAACAGAACAGTGAATCCAGCCAGTTAGATAGGTTACGTAGAGAGCTCGAACGCAAATGTATCGAGATAGAACGTATGTACCAAACCGACGCACAATCAACCCTAGATGACGGCGACACCAATCGCGTACTGCGGCATTCACAAAAGGTAGAGGAGACACTTTCTAAGTTCAAGCAAGCTATGATCAGTCGCCACCTGCATCGCTTGGAAGCTTTGGTGTTAGACAGCTTCATACAACTCCTTAGAAAAAAAGCTCTGGTTAGCGAACTCTCGATTAATCCACAAACTTTTGACCTAGAACTTAAAAATAAGAACGGTGAAGTAATCACACCTGACCGCCTCTCGGCGGGCGAACGTCAGTTATTGGCAATATCGGTCCTATGGGGGCTAGCTCGAGCATCAGGTAGGCCGTTACCGATGATTGTCGATACTCCGCTAGGCCGACTAGATTCATCGCATCGCAAGCGTCTTGTTTCTCACTATTTCCCTCATGCGAGCCATCAGGTAATTTTGCTCTCAACAGATGAGGAAATTAGTGGCCGATACTATCAGTCATTGATGCCTTTCGTCGGTCGCTCCTATCAGCTGGTGCATGACGAGGAGCTTGGTGGAACAACCGTTAAGCTTGGTTATTTCGAGGAGATGCAGAATGTCCATTAAGCACATTCGCTTTTCGCAGACAGCTCGTGACCAACTGAGCCGTTTGAAGCGCCATACGGGTATTGAAAATATGAATGTTATAGCTCGTTGGGGGCTTTGTGTTTCGCTGTCTGAGGAAATGCCTCCCCCTGAAATTAGAATTCCCGCCGATAGCAACCTCGAGATGACCTGGGAGGTGTTTGGTGGCAAGCACGGTGACACGCTACTTGCTCTTGTTAAGCAGCGTTGCGTAAATGACGGCCTCAATCCAGATTCAGAAGAGGTCGTTTATGCTCAGTTCCGACTGCATGTACATCGGGGCCTAGCCTATTTGGCGGGAGATCGATCAATACGTAATATTTCGGACTTGGTTAGCAAAGCTGTAAAGTCCGCTTAACTAACCAGCCGATGCGAGAAAAACGGTGCTGTCCTATGATATGTGCCTCACAGCTGCAGATAAAAAGGCGGTTCTGCTGCAAGACACGAGCCGCACAGACCTGAGTAGGGGGAGAAAAACGCTAAAAAAGTTCTATGCTAAAGTTGTGCGGTTATCGCCAAGTGAAGACGAGTTAAACGTCGCTATTATCTCAACTCCTCCGCAGCACGTTCGACCATGTCTATAAAATCCAGCATAAACTCATCGCGAGATTCTGGCTTAGTAGACCTAGCATCCCTGATATGCTCAAATCCGCCACTTGCATAATGATTGAGAAGCTGAGTACCCCGTTCGGTTAGGCCTGTTCCTCCTTGCGGGGAAACTAGAGATTGTATTTCATTACGAACAGCGTCTTTCTCGGTAATATTTATTCCTGCTTTTTTTAATTCGGCAATAATAAGAAGTCCTATTATCAAATTTTGATATGGCTTATAGTCGTTAATGAATTTTGAAACGATGTCAGTGCTACTTACTCCTGTCGGTTCATTTCGCCTATTATTCAACATTCCGACAATCGCACAATAGTAATACACATCGAACTTAGGGCCCTTATCGACCTTTTTGAACCAATCCTCGGCGTCAACACGTAAACGAAAATTAGCCATTAGCTCTGCTCACTTTTTTGATTAAAGCCAAAGAAGTATTCCCGTCCTTCAACGAGTACAGCTGTCTCCGTTTCAGTGACGCCATCAGGTGGTAGTTTTGACATAAGGCGCTCAGTCTTTCCGCTTTTGCGGAAGAGGGTCATAAACTTGATCTTCTTGCCGGTATCTTCGAGCGCGGTCACGAAGCCATCGCGCTCCACATCAATTGTAAAGGCCACAAACTGGCTACATAGCGACGGTATCAAACCTCCGATCTGATTGCGCACATCGATATCAAGCTTTCCTGCGGGACTATCGACCACGAGAGGGAAGTCATGATTACCTCGGCTCAGAATACTCATCAGAAATACGTATCCAACGGACAGGGTTTGTCCTTCGCTTGCGCCATTTTGGTTCGCAAGCTTTAGGGATCGATCGATGCTTTCAATTTGCAGCAAGTCGTTGATGAGAACACCCGTCAGGCGCTCATTACAAATATTTAAAAGCTCTAGTTTAATTATTTCCTGCGCTTTGACGCTGGCTCGAGCCAATATTTCTTTAATTATACTAGTGCGCTTACGAAGATCGACCGTTTTGGTAACTTCAGAAATGCGCTGATCTGTCTCTTCTAGAGCCCTCTGAAGAAAGGGCAGCGAGCGCGAGCTTCTATAATCACCGTCAGAGGTGTCTGCCGATAGCTCAGAAAGTGCTGTCTTAAGCTTAGCCTGGTCAGACTTTGCAATTTCCAGGTCTTTCCTCCAGCCCTCCAAGCTTGCATCACCTGCTTCAATCAGCTTCAACTCAAGAGTACGCAACTTCTGCTCAGCCTTCCTCGCGCTCGTCCGCGCAGCTTGAAGGCCATCCCTAATTAAAATTAATTCGTCGTGGGGATGCACGTCATGATCACTGACAACATATTTTTCAATATCTGCCTTGATCTCATTAATTACCCCTATTTCTTTCTCACCGAGGTAATCCTTTGCCCTAACCCTTATGTACTCGGACGACGCAGGTGTCATCTCTCTTCCGCAAATGCATGTTTCTGATTGCGAAAGTTCTTCAAAAAATTGAGCAGATGTGTTTTCAGGCAACCGAAGCTTATCAAGGTTATCTTTAAGAAAATTCAGAGCAACACCAATTTTGGGGTGTAGCGCCTGAGGGTTGCGTATAGCCTGAACTAGGCCCAAAGAATATTTGTCAACATCGGCCTGGGCCTGCAAAAGCGCAGCGTGCGCCTCAGCGTGCTGCTCGCGTGTCGCTATCTCGGTGCTCAGACGCTCATCGACCAGTTGCTCCAACCTGGCAACATCAAGATCGACATCTCTGAGTCGTGCGGACCACTGAGCCTCGCCTTTTTTCAACATCTCAACTCTGGTCTGTATAGCCTCTTTCTTGCTATACTCGCCTCGTAATCCGGTCTCTGTCCTAACCGTAACCTTTTTCGCCTCACGATCCCAAGCGTCAGATGCAACCTCATCTATGTCTCGGAGGAGATAGAGTTGGCAGAGTGCGTCTATAGCATATTCTGCCTCTGCCTCATCTGGGTTGAGCAGTCGTTTTGCATACTCGCCATCGAAAACGAATAAATTCAAAAAACGCTTATCAAGAAATTTTCGGGCTTCCGCTGGTGGATCCCAAAACGGCCTAACCCCGCCACCTTGCGTCGTGGACGTGCGATAAGATGCCTTGCCGTCATCAAAATTCAGTTTTAGCTCGATGGTCAAAGGACGTCCATCGATTTTTAGAAACGTGGTAAATACACCATCACTACGTTCATCATCATTACGCTTGAAATCCTGGATATCTTCAGAATCCCAAGATGTGGCCTCACCATGCATGCAGGCTTTTAGCAAATTTAGTGTGGTGGTTTTGGCGGTGCCATTCGGAGCTTGCAGCAAAGCAATTGCCTCAGGGGCACCAGCAGCGTTGCAAAGATTAATCTCCACGTCAGGACACCTCAAGCCCTCACTGGACCAACCGGCAAGTTCAATTTTCAACAACTTGATCCTTCACGATAAGAGTGTCCAACACCCGATGGAGTGACTGCTCCATCTCATGTGTAGCTTGCTCTTCAGTGCTCATAACTTTCAGCCATGCGATTAAGCGGCTTGCAGTTGCATCTGGCTGGCCCATCTCTGAGACCACCTCATTAACGGCAGCCTCAAGCGCTTTATCAATCTGGCCGCTCAAACATCATCTCCCTTGCGAATCTTCGATAGCCCTGTGAGCCATTCACATCTTTCCTCATCCGCGTTGAGAATGCCACCCTCTTCCTTGCCTGGACGTACGAAATCAATAACCCGAGCGCGCTTGTCAGGCTTTTGGGGATCGAACCGGAGGCAGCGGCCAATCCTTTGTATCGTCTCAAGCTTAGCCCTTGCAGACGCAAACAGGACCACATTTTCGAGCGACTGAATATCAATGCCTTGAGAAATTCTATGACAGGTTATGAGGCAGTCAAATTCACCCCGTGCGAATCTAACCAAATCCTCTCTCTCATCATCAGCATAATAAGTTCTGTATTTGTATGTATGCTTATGAATTATAGGTAGAACCTGAGAACCATAATCTTTAGTTTCTACAAATATGATGCTATTTTTTAAAATATTTGGATTTTTGTCTAGGTATTTTGAAAAAATTCCTGGTTTCATTTCTGCAGTTTTGTATACCTTCGAAATCTCGGTCCAGAACTCTTCATTGGACATAGGATTGCCCTGATGCTGCCTCGCTGCCCGCTTTTTCTGAACAATTGCGAGGCGATCTTTGTCGCCCTGGGTCAGCTCATATTCCAACGGCAAGTAATCAAATTCACAAAGCACTCCGCGCGCGATTGCCCGCTCGAGTGGGAATTCAAAAATGGTTTCGCCCAGCTCAGAGGCAATGAACTGGTTTCCTGTTTCATCATAAGCTCTGTCAGGGGTTGCGCTGAGGCCTATTTTCCAGCCGAATGCTGAATGCGCACCTTGCAATGTCCCAACCAGCGCGGGCTTCCCTAGTCCGTGCACCTCATCATGGACGATGAGCATCCGAGAACGCTTCTTCGTTGGAATGTGCTCCAGAACCTTATGAAGCTGTGTCCGCGAGATAACCAAGACCGCGCTTTGCGTCTGACGAGTATAATCCGCGAGCTCATGGTGCCCTCCAAAATGCCTATAGACTAACCAATCGTCCCGTTTCGGGTTGAGTGCCCAGTCCTCGAGCTCAGCGCTCCACTGCTCCAGCAGATCAGTGCCATCAGTTGCAACAATAGCACTGTCGATCTCTCCAGCATCGATCAACTGATCCAGTATCTTCAACGAGGTCCTGGTTTTTCCAGTACCCGTTGCCATTTCCAAAATACCAGACCGTTTGTTTAAAAAAGCTGCGACTGCATCTTCCTGATGCTTCCAGCGCTGGTTTGTCACAATCTCTCCCTCAACTTTAACGTCAAAAATTTTGGGCCGAGACGATGGCGCTCGAGCCTTCAATTTTGTAAGAACTTTCTCTGAAGGCGAAAGGACAGTTAGGCCGTAAGCCTTGTTCTCCCAAGCCTCATCGAACTGCGCAGCCTTGTCGTCAACGCGCTCTGCGTCACCCGTCACCCAATCACGATAAACGTCGATCGTCTCATAATTTTGTGTGTGGCCTCGGAAAGTCTCATTGGCAGAGCCGATAAAAGCAACGCGATCGCCTGTTTGAAAATCGAAAACGCCGTACTTTGCATGAAAAAGATCCGCCCCTTGAACGTGGGTTGGGAAGGCAAATCTGATCTCCAGTCTGTCATTGGCTATCATCCAGGCGAAGATCTCTGCCCTGATACTAACATCCGAGGTGTCCTGAGTGTATTCAGTTATTTGATCTAGGACATCGTCGCTCAATTTTTGGCGATAAAATTGCCTTTCACCCTCATCGCCTAACTTCTGAAGTGTCAGCACATCTGCTTGCGACAGCTCAGGTGAAGCGATTAGTTGAATTCTAAGCCCTCTGTCACCGACTACGCTCGGCAAAGCACCGGCCCACGTAATCAAGGCAGAGCTGGAAAAATAACCCGCTGCTCTCCTGTAGCGAACCGCCTCCCTCAAACATGGTCCAAAAAACTCAACGCCAAGCGTGCTTGAACCTGATCGATAGTGGCTCAGCAATCCCATAATGCGCTGGCTCAATTGCGAACGCCCCGGAGATAGTGGCATGATTGGGCTATCTTCCATCTCCATCAAAAGTTTCCGGATAAGTCATCGGAAGATGCCAGATCATCCAACATTTTGTCGAACATCCTAGCTTCCGTTCCCTGCCTAAACTCTAAGAGTAACTTGTCCAAATCGCTTTCTTCTTCATGATCAGAAATCGCGTTTGGATTAGCGTAATCGTTTAACATACTGATCATCAGGCGGTGATTTATCCAGCCTTCCATTGAAACCCCACGCCCTTTGGCTTCTTCCAGGAGTTGGAGACCAACTGGGCTCTGCCAATCCAACTCGCCTCGGCCGTGCAACGCTTCCTCAAGTCGATTGGTGATTTCGCCGAGGCGCTGCCCAGCATATTGAGGCATTTGCCAGTTGCTCGAGGGATCGAAGTGCAACGCGCCTAATGCGTTCATTAATGCAACCAATCCAGCTGAGGCATGGGCGTCTGCGGTTCTGTTGAGTATACGGTTCCCAACAATCCAATTGAATTCCCCAGTGGCTTTGGTCTGGAGGCAGGACGCAAGGAGGCGTTTAATATTGGGAAGGGCATAGCCCGTTTCGGGCCGGGGCTCGAAGTGGAGATGGAACTTACCTGCTCGCGTACCGACTAACTCCTGCCACTCGACCTTTTCCTCATGAGCAATGGGCCATTCCTCGATAGAGGCTACCGTAAGGAGAGATTCAAATAAGGCGGAATGCGAATGCTTCTTTGCCCAGGCACAGAGCGCGTATTCAGCCGCAGGTGTCCAAAGCCCAAACGCTCCCCAAGGCTCTCCAGCTCTTCGGCCTAACGCAAACAATCGCGCCTGGTCCTCATTAACAAGATAGTTAGGGGGGCTATGGATTATCTGCTCATCGCTTAGCATTACTTGGCGCAAACCGTATACCCCAGGTAACACCCTCTCAAAGACTTCACTGCGCGTTAGCAGTGTCGGTGCAACACTTCCTAATGCACGATCGGATGGCAGCGTTTCCTTTGCTTCATTGACAATATCTATAAGCTTCATCGACCCTGTTCGTTCAAGAAGGACCTTTAGAAAACTCGCCATAGTAAATGTTTCATCACTTTCGGTTTCCTCCAACGATAAGGGGAGCTCGAACTCAAACCCAATGTTAGTGCCCAAACGCGATTTTGAACCGATACCGAACCATTTAGCATCATCTCCCTCCAAGAAGAGATGGGGGTATCGGGACATAATCATAGTTAGATATCTAGTTGAAGTTGCATGGCTGCGTGTTTTTAAGGCTAACTTTTCCGCTAATTCGGCTGCATCAATAGGACCACTATCTGATCCAAACAGGCTGTGAAGCTCGACCACCCGCCTCGCAAAACGGGCGCCCCGATTGGCTTCCAATATGTAACCGCCGTGAAGTTTCTTGCCTAGCTTTAACTCCGCCACAATAGCAGGCAAATCTGCCTCACATGGTTCGTGGGTAACGAGGCAAGGCGTTGGCAATACCTTATCTTGCAAGTCAGCAATAATCGATACTGCTGTGGCATCTAACTCTAATAAATCGATCTCTTTACTGCACCATCCTTGCTCCCAGCTATTACCGAATGCGTCGAGCCATTCTTCGAGAGTGATACCCGCGACGTCTAACAGAAAGACGAAATTTGCCGGCAGTCCATTCACATTTTTAACGTCAAACTGGGTAACATATCCCTTCTTGCCACCTAAACAGTCCCAAACATCACCGCCAAAGGCAACGAGGCTTGCTTTGATCGGAAGTAATTTTGCTGGTTTCGAAGCAGCTTTAAGCGCCTTCTTTTCAATTTGTCGAATACGTTCGCGAGTGACTTTATAATCGATACCAATCTGTTCTAATGTTTCAGCCTTATTTTGACCGATCCCGTATCGCCTTTCAATTATTTTTCTTGGTCTTTCTTTCAGCTCGGATAAGAGCATTTTTGTGATTGTATCGGGAGCCAATATTTCAGACACGCCGATGTCAGATATTTTGAAATTTACCCGATCCTGCAAAGCGTCAATCAACAACTTAGAACTCTGGTTTGAAATATGCGCTCCGGATAATGTGAAGGAAGCTGCAACATCAGCTAACTCTTTTTCAATATTTGCGGTCATCAAGAATTTTGAAATCAACTCTGAACAGACGCGATTTAATTCGCTTATGCTGTTTCGTCCTAAATTCTGCAGCTCAGCCATCTCTCGACGGGTTTCTGGCCAATCACGCAAAAGTTCGCCGAGCTTCGCTTCCCTAAAGAGCGACCCCATAATACCATTCTTTAGCCTAACAGACAGGACAGTGTATTCGCAAATTTGTTCCAATGTGATATCGTCAAAGCAGGTTGCGATGGACTGAAGAAGCTCACCGCTTAATTCGACATAAGCTAACTTTGCTTGATCAGAAGTTTGGGCGCCCGGAGCTAACTCTTTCGAACATTCTGCCAGTAGCCACTGCAATTCCCGAACCGATTTTTTTCCCATCCCAGGTACTTTGTAGCAGCTAGTTTCTAAAGCAGCCGGATCTAAAATTGCATCGTTTACTGTGATTTTTGAGAGGCCTGAATGCGATAAGTTGTTGGTAAGGCGTGTCGAAGCATTTGATAATTTAACCAACTCGCCAAGTGTAAGACCGTCCAGAGAGATGTCGGTGAAGGTCTTGCTCACAACACGCCCGGCGGACACATCTATTAACAACTTTAGTTCATTAAATGTCCTCCTACCAAGGTTGGTAACTTGATAGCAGGAAGTTTCAAATTCGTCGGGATTATCCAAAGCAAACCCAACAGAAGTGGTCCGAAATATTTCATTGTCTGAGCAGTTTCTTAATCGAACACTCACGGAATTTTCTTTAATTAGGCTCTCTATGGTATCGTCTAGTATCTCGAATTCACTAGGTTTTTCAGAATTATTATGTGTTTGAGGCTGCTCTAAAACTAAGCCATCTGGCGAGCAAAGCACCGCGCTATTAATGGTCTGGTCTTCGGTCCCGCTCGAGCCAAAAGCTATTTCATCAGCGTTATTGTTTTTTAAAAGTCCATCATCGTCTTTACTATCGTAGCTAGCTTCGTCATTCTCGACGATCTGCACGCCCATGTCATCGATGGCGGACATGACGTCTTCGATCTGTTCGGAAGACATCTGATCCTGCGGCAGCGCCGCATTCAGTTCATCATAAGTTATGAAACCCGGGCGCTTAGCCTTGGCGAGCAGTTTCTTTACGGTCTCATCATTCAGGTCAATCAGCGTTGCATCAACGTTTTCGTCGATGTTTTCCTCGTTTTCATTCAGCACTCGATCGACGGACAATAATTCGCTCGATCCTTTTAAAAGGCTTAAGCTTTGATCCGCCTTACTCGGCCTGTCGCGAGCGGAAATCTCTGAACCAAGGCCGTCAAGATTTGCAGGTTCCAATAGAGTGATCTCTGGCACAATGAGATTTGAATCGAAATTACCAATATCATTAGTAATTTGATCTCGGCCTGTTCCCAAGGCGCGCTTTACGAAATTCAAAATAAAATTTGCCATCGCTTTGAATTCTCTTAACTAAAATTATAAAGCGCACAGACAAAAATGTCTGGCGTTAGAATACTTGGCACTGATGGCTGTGTAATTTAGCAGAGCATTGGTCTCACCAGTTGTCATTGAAAACTCTCCGTAATTCTTTTTTAATTTAAGCCCTCACCCGATCATTCACGCGATTAATTTTGGTTAAAAATGCTGCGATAAACTCTGGTGCGTTAGGCCCCGATAAAAATTTGGCAGGTAAGCTAGTCCGCAATCGGATTGTCAACGTAAGTGCACCTGAGTAGGAGCGAACCAATGCCCTCGCGTTTCATACCTTCGCTTTGAAATGGTCGTCTCATTATCTCTAATAGTCTGGAAAACACTAAAACATAAGTGACTGACGGGCTATCGGAAAATTTGGACGCAAGCAATGAGGTCGCGCACAAAGCTTATGCAGGAATGCCAGAGGGGGGCACTGTAAAACCCGAAGTGTACGCTAGGGTCGATTTTTTCGAATAAGTGCAACTGTTTAAATTTCATGAGGTTCTAACCAACGCCATTGACTTAGGTTGGCTGATTGATCGGCCATTTCAACAACTGTTGGCCAGTTCTTGCAGAAAAAATTGAGCTGAAAACGCACGGGCCTTGCCTGGTTCGCTAACCTATTATCGCTTCACAAGTCGCATTAGTACCACAAAGGGAAAGTATCGATTTTGCACGCGAAGCTCCAACGTAGAGTGTCGAGTGGTGATCGTCGCCGGGAAGCCCATCAAGACCCCATAATACTATTATTTCCGCTTCCAGCCCTTTGAATCTGGCTACCGTTTCGACAATCACAGAATTGGCGCTGTGGCCTTTCAAACTGCCCCATTTTACTCCGGAAGCCAGGGCATTTCGTTTGAGAGCATCCTCATAGTCCTTCTTGTGAAGGCGATCAGCAATCAAAACGGCAATAGCACTGGGCGAGACCTTTTCGTCCACCAACAAGCGCGATACGTAATCCTTCACCTTGCGTGCCTGTGCGTTGATCCCGTCCGCTGCTAATAACTCGACTTCACGCCCTTGAATGCTGGAGGCTTCAATCGGGTCTCCCTTGTAATAGCTGTAGGCAATCCGATGAATGTTTTCAGTGTTTCGACAGTTCGTTGTGAGCGCAAATGGCGCATCGTCGATCGGAAAGGTACTTACCCGCTTATAGAGATTCTGGTTTTCGTCCTCAAAGACGTAAAGAGGGGACGACCTAGCATCTTCAAGCATGCATTCGATGGGTAACCAAAATTCCTCTTCAAAGTCCTGTCCTTCATCGACGACGATTGCATCGTAGCGTTTGTCCGCGACATCCAACGCGAAGGCCAAGGCAATTGGAAAGTAGTGCTTCCAGAGATCCTTGCCAGGATAGGTCGATTTGGCTTCGGCAATGAAATCCCGGCCGCTTATTCTTTCTGCCTGGTCGATCGTATCTTTACAAAGTTTGTGAAAGTGCATTACCTCCAAGTTGTTTTGATTGGCACAAAGCTGAGCAAGATGCTCCCCAAGCGGCTTACTGTAGCAGGTTAAAAGGGTCTTGAACCCTTCGTTGGCCAGCCTTTTGGCCTTTTCAACCGCCAACACAGTCTTTCCCGTGCCTGCTCCTCCGCCAATGGCAACACGCCGTTTTCGAGCGAGATAATCGAGCAGCTTGACCTGTTGATCTGTAAGTTCGAGGCGCTTTCTCTCCTCCTGTTCGAGTTGGGTTGCGATCAAAGGTCGCGCTTCGACGACCCTCGCAAAGTATCTCTCCATCAAGTGGATTCCTCTCTCCCCCAGAGAGTCGGTAGTGGCCCCTTTCCCATGATCCGCCCAGTAATCAAACGCCGCGTTCAGCCAGTTCTCGAGATTGCCAAGGTCGCTCGCATCGCCGATTATCTGAGGAGGCGCATTCGGGCCTTGCAACCTTCGCCCATCGCTTACGTCGGGAAAGAAGGCCGCATGGCCCATTCCAACGCGTCGGATGCCCAATCTGTCCCAGTCCTTTTGCTCCTTTAGCTTGGCCAAAATACCGAATTTGGCTTTGACACCCTGCTGGAACGGATCTTTGATTATATGACGTTTGTTGCGACCATCAATGGAGGTCCAATGGCCATTGGAATAGTCGGCTTCAATTCGTCCACCTTTGACCTCAATGACGAGAAATCCTCGTTTGGGGTGGCAAACCAAAAAGTCTGCCTCTCCATCGCGAGCCTCCCCTTCGGAGCGTGAAATCCATGCAACGCTGTGAAAGATGTAAAAGTCACCCTTGAGCCTCTCGCACGCCTCGTAGAGCTTAACCTCTGCCGAAGATACGATGCCTGAGTAATCGCCGCCATAGTTGGGGTAAAGCTTCACCAAAGCCTCATTCCTCTAAGAGCTCGAACGATACAGAATTATAAGTCAAGCACTTGGTCGAAAACATAAATTTGATCGTCAGTTGGATGCCGATACCTCGTTTATCTACTTTAAGGATTGTACCTTTACCCCAGTTTTCGACCTTGACTTGACGGCCTACCTCCAAAAGTATTCGCTGATCACCGCTTTTTTCTTCAGCGATATTGATCCATCCTTGATCGAACCAAAACTCATCAGATTTCTCGAATGGATTGCGAATAGCGTGCACGTTTCGCCTCTTTGGTTCCAAGGCATGCTCTACAACGTATAGCCAGAAATCGTCGCCCTTTTCACGCGCAAACTGCATTTGCGTCCGTGAAAGCTTTACTCCGCGCTCGGTCCACGCATCTGCCAGTCCCTTTACTTCAATAAATCTTATTTCACCTTCTGCCTTTGGTTGCGAGATTATGTCGAAACCGGGATTGAAGTGCGGTTGCACGCGAGGATCGTAACCTCTCTTCGCTTCCCATTCGACGACTGCTGCCATCGCGGCCTTGTCGATTGCGTCGATGCGCTCTCTATCATTGCTTTTGTTTTCAACTGAGCTTCTGGCGTCGCCTCTTGGTATTACATAGGAACGCATTTTCTGCGTTCTGAGGGAAGGTTTCCGTTTATTCGGTTCGCCGCTACCTTCCTCGGATTGTCCTTTGTCGGCGCCGGACTTCGACGGTGTTGTTTCCCCAATCGTCTGTGGTTGCACACCAGTTGGTGATGCAGATTCGTCGCCAGCGTTTTGCTCATTTCGATCGGCCCTAATGTGCTGTTCTGAAGCGTTAAATTTCTTGAGCGTCGTTTCGTCTCCCGACGGGTCACCGTTCTGAGGCCGATCGCCTTCGCCTGGGGGCTCATCAATGTTGTCGCGCACGTCTGCGAACTCATCGGCATCATCATGTGAATTGTCGTCCGCCCCATTATCTTCTGCTGAATCTTCATCCAGTTGCGGTGGTTCAGGAAGCTCGCCAAGGCCTTCGGTCTCGCCGTAGTCGATTGCCTCTGCGTTAGCCCAAGCCGGCTCTCGGAAGCCGGCTTGTTCAAGGTTTCGCCGAGCAGCTGCTTCATCTTTCGCCGCAATTACGTTATAAGCGCCAATTGCAAGGTGACCGACATCTGCGCCAAGGTCATTCGCGGCCAATGCTTCGAACACCGCGCGAAATGCAGCAATCCAAAATTGATCACCAAGTTTGGCATGCACGTATAAGACGCGATCATTTTCGACGAACAAGGCGTCTTGGGGTTTGGGTGCACTTAATATCGACTGATCTTCAAGCTCAAGCACAGACTGTACCGTCAGTTTATCTGTTCGAATAATCTTGGTTGCTCGAAGCGAGGCAGCAATCAGATTGGCGGTCTGCGATCCTATTGTAGGTACCAGCCACATCAGGAAGCTCGACCGCTCGGACAACAGAGATGAGGCTCCCTCGTCAGATCTTGTGGCTTCTAAATCCACGGCATCCCGGCGAACTCGCCGGGAAAGGAGCATGAGTCCCAGGTGATTTCGGAGATCTTTTTGGTCCAGCCGTTCTTCGATCAGGAGGTGATCAATGGCGCCGTCGAAGGAATCTGCAAACGATCTGTTGTCACACACCACGACTTCGTCGACATAGCCCAAAAAATTGCTTCTCGTTGGCAAGAATGGCTTCGCTTCTAGCTTGTCCAACAATTCGAAAGCGAATTCGTTCTTGTCGCCAATGGCGGTGGAAATCTCTCCCAAACACTTTTCGAGAATGTTTTGCTCGACGGCGGGGAGAGCCCCATCTTCGAAAGTCTCGACGATTTCCAAGACGACGTCGATGAACGCTTCGAGATCTGGGTATTCTTCGACACCAAGGAAATCGAAAAGCTCCTCAAGTTCCCGCATCCATTTGGGAGCCGGGTAGAGATAATGCGGAAACGGAGGTTGGCTCCAAGAAACACGGGCGGGTGCAAGGAAACGCTTCGTTCGAGGGTTGTAGATTGTGTTTAGACCCAAAAGCCTGTTGAGCGATGGCACGTCGTCTTCTTTTTTGAACCTTTCAGCCAGCAGTTCGTAAGTCGTCTTGCTTGGTTCTCGTTCGTTTTCGACACAATCGAGCAGGTGGTCAACGATGTTTGAAGTCGCTGGTTCTCCTGGCATTTCCAAGAAGTCGAGAAACTTCTTGTTTGCCCTTGTCTTCTGCCCTGGCGGAATCGCAAGATATGGCACCTGGGAACCAAACCCATCGGCTCGAAGATGTTGGTACATCTCATAAGGAGCATACCAACAATTCGTGTTGAGCTCACCTTCGTCGATTGCGGGCAGCCATTCTTCGGTTCGAAGCCAATCGATTGCCTCTAGATATGCATCCTCCTTATCGTATATCTTCTCCTTCTGAAAAATGTCGTAAACGACATCAAGCAGCAGCAAGACTGCCTTGCTTCGGGCGTCGTTTGGGTCTTCCGCGACGGTCTGCGTGATGCGTTCGATGACGTGCTGGAGTGTGGGCCGTTCCGGCATTCCTAGTCTTGGAAGAAAGACCTTTTGGAAATTGTCTCGGGTCACCCGCGAGAGCATTGAGCTTCTAACCCAACGCGCCCGATCGTCACCGAGAATGCTAACGAGATCGGTCGTTTTGACATAGCAATCTCGAGGGATGCGCATCTCGTCTGCATTTGTCCAGACGAGCGGCAAGTCTTCGAGGCGACGTCTTAAGCGGTTGTTTTCGAGAATCTTCGGGTGTGAAGTAAGCTCATCGACCAAGGCGGCATACTGCCGCTCCTCAAGCCCTTCCTCCAAAATCTCTTCGAGATGTTCTTCGATGTATTTCTCGAATGTCAGCGGTTCGATGTGCAATCGCTTCTTCAGCAGGTCTTCGACGCGGCCCTCGAAGAAGGACATATCGAGCGTATTGTACCGACCGACGGGGTCAGTGAAGTCGCTTGGGATCACTGCTTGTTTCGGCGTTAAGAAGCTCCCGTCGCTGCCAATCAGGAATGGTATTTCGTAAATGGCTGCTGGATCTGGGTCATCATCTCCGGCCGGACAGTCGGCGAGCAACTCGTAGAAACTACGTAAGCTTGTCTTATTGCCCCCTAACCAATCGCCCATCGATACGCCTTGATCGGATTTAGCGCGAAGTTCCGCAAACAAGCCCTCAAGTTCTAGGCGGTTGATGAGTTCGTAAAGTTTCGGATACTTGCTGAAATTTTCGGCTACGAATGACAGGTTGGGGAAAAACCTACCGACCTGATCCCTTTGCAGTTTCTTGGGTAAGCGCAAGAGACTTTTGATTGGAAGTAGGCTCGCTTCCGATGAGGGGACAAAAGGAAGCGAGGAAAGGCGGACTAGCGCACTCTGTTCTGACGATATAATACCGATCTCGCCCACGAAGCGCTCTGCTATACGCCACAAAGGCACCATGAATGACATCGTCTTTGCAGTCACTGTTGAGATGAGCTCGTTCTCTGCGTTTTCTCCCAACCAGCGATCCCACGCATCGACGAAAGAGTAGAGAGTGAGACTGCTGCCTCCTAGGGCGACGAAGGAGTTTTTATGTGGGGACAGCTTAGCATCCAGCAATTGCAGCCCTATCGTGCACAAGGAGCCGTGTTCTGGCTTTTCGTAATCGGCTGGGCCAATCTTACAGACCGCCGGTTTTACCCATTTTCCTAGAGCCGTAAGGGCTATAGGCTCTACTTTTGCCTGCTTTTCGATCTCGTTCCAGAATACCTTGAAATGCGGGTCCAAGCGCTTGTCGAGCGCTTCATCGATCAGTTCCCAAAGCCTCTTGGCACCCAGCACGTCCCGCAATCCGATTAAGTGAGAGGCGACTTCCCGCGCTGCCGCCTGCAAAAGCATTTCGTTCCAGTGGCGTTCATGCTGTTCCCCAGCCAAGACCAGTGACTTGCGAGTTTGTTCCGGAAAGAAATCAGCGTTGATGTGGCACGGAATGGGTGCATCGAGTTCAGTAGGCAGATAGGCGAAAATGCGGCCGACTCGTTCGGGTAGATGACCAAGACGAAAGGCGATTTGACCAGTCGTCTGGCGGTCCAGCCTCTCTATGACTTGATACTTCCGCCGAAGAGGTTCCGCGGCCTCTTGAGCATCGAAATGAACCACGTACCATTCTTCCTGGCGGCCCGAACCTTCAAAAGTCAATCGTAATCGGTTGTCACCAAGGCTTGTCTTTGTTACCCTCGTGATTGTCCTGCCATTTCGTCGCACCTCAAGCGATGCGAGGTTTCGAAGGAACAAAAGACAGTCTTCAGCAACCGACACAAGATCAGTCTGAAGGATGTCGAGGTCTTCTCTCTGAACCGGAGAGGCGGACAGCTCCACCCGCATAGGACTGTCCGCGTCAAACGCCCAGGGCAGCTCGAAGGTCGTTCCTTTGTCAAACGAAACGCTAGTAAAACTTACTCCTCCATTGAGTGGATCAAGTTGGAGTTGCTTGTTCATCGACAATATACGAGGCGCGTCGGTGATTTGATATACGGATACGAAGCCGATGCCAAAGCGACCAATTAAACCGGGCTCTCGGTATTTGTTGCTACTTCCTACCTTGCTGATGGCATGAACATCGCATGCTCTGTTCGTTCCCGTGATAGGGTTGCCATCCGCCATCCAAGGGCAATGACGGCCCCCATCAGAACAATCAGTAAAACTGGCATTGTTCCATATTCGAAGAGCGTCTTCGTCTATGTCGAATATTAAATGATCTGCGCGAGCATCATCGGCATTTTGGATGAGCTCGCGCGACATTGCCTGATAGCCATGCAACCCAGTGAGTATCTGTCTAATATTGCCGAGTAGATCAGCCCAGTACGGTATTGATGTCCTTTCGCCTTTGTTCATTTTATCATCCTATTGGAAGGGCATGGAATCGCAATATGCTTTAGCTGAAGTTACTTATGGAAAACGTAAAGCGCTAAATTTTTGACCTCATGGATCGAATTCCTGACGGCGCGCTCTCCAGCAATGTTGAGCGTGCACTATTAGTCGAAGAATTTAAGTAGTCGAAGAATGTAAGCGAATTTCAGAATTTGCAAATCTGGCTTTGAACGGCGGCGATGTAACTGAAACCCTTTTGCCGTTGATGCAGCGATATGATATCATTCATCATCTGACATGACCTGCCCACTTTTACATTGGATTTTTAAATAGAAAATTGGTCGGGAACGAGCCCTTTGCGCTGGTCGCTTAGTGTGCCTGGGCAATAGGCTCAATCGGGGCCGGGCAATGTCGTGCAAAATCGTTAAGGGGTTGTAACCATTGTCTCCATTCACCGTTCTGAAATTGTTCATTCAGACTGAAATGTCGATGAGCCATATTTATCAGCCATTAATGCTCAAGGCGATCCTCAAAGCGCAAGGCGACGTGTCACGACGTCAAATTGCAGCTGCCTTTCTGGCGTATGATCAAAGTCAGCTCGATTATTATGAGGAGATAGTGAAGCGGTATCCGACAGCGACATTGAAACGGCGAGGTCTAATAGAATATGGTCGGGGTATGTATCGGCTGGCAGCATCGTTTAATGGCATGACTTTCGAGGAACGTTCCACTCTCGCTGATTTGTGTGACGCAAAACTGGAGACATATCTCTCGGCCCAGCAAGGCAATCTCTGGCGGCATCGGGCTCAAAACTATGAGCCATTACGTGGGTCGCTTCGATGGCAGATCATAGTTCGAGCAGGTGGGCGGTGCGAGGCTTGCGGAACTTCCGCGAAGGAACGGGGGCTGCATGTTGACCATATATTTCCCCGCTCGAAGGGGGGGACAAATGATGTCGATAACCTTCAAGCGCTTTGCTCGCTCTGTAATATACAAAAACTAGACCGCGAGGCTATCGACTTCTCTAATATAGCCAGTCGGCTCACGCGCAGGGACTCAAATTGTATTATTTGCTGCGCCCCTGACCGTGCTCATAATGTCGAAAGGACACTTGCCTTTGGATGGTTAGATGGTAGCGATTTCTTTATTGCGCCACGCCGCCACGGAGCGACGTACGCCAATTTGATGCAACCAGAACTAAATGCTATCCGAGCAATCGAGCTTAGTCTTTTGGCACTTCTGCCTCCCCAAAATTTAAGTGTCAAAAAACTACGCATTTCGATTGACGAGGAAACCGATCATGTCTGTCTCAAGTATCAACGTGGTTAGAGACGCTATTGGTATTTTCGGTTTACTGCGCTACACAACCTAATGTCGTCCAACTTAGAAAATGACCTGTGTATCGCTGCGTTTAATCAAAATGCTGAGACTTTCCGTTCGTTGAACGCCCTTATGTGGCAAATCCCATTGATCGCAATGACACTAACGGGCGGTCTTTGGTTTGGCGTTGCCTCTGCGGACGCTGATGCTCCTTTTAAAATAAGTCTGCTCGTACTCGCAGCATCTGGAAATATTGGATTAATCATTATACTTCACCGCGTGCGTTATGTCCTCGGGTGTTATCTGAAATGGCTTAAAACAGCCTATCCGTCGGGCTATGTTGCAGCAGTTGGTTTGACTTGGTGTACGAGATCTAACGTCATACGGACTGTGTTTCAGATCATGCTTGGGTTTGCCACTTTTATTAGCCTGGTGCTTATCGTGATGGTGTAAGTTAAACATGATGCATCCACGATCAACGCTGAACACTAATACGTCTATTCAATTTTATGATGAGCATGCTGTTGAACTCTCGGCTGGATATGAAACGGTTCCGTTCGCAAATGCGCATCCGTTTCTTCATAATTTTCTGACGCGCAAAAGTCCAATGAAGGTCCTGGACGTCGGAGCTGGCTCCGGACGAGACGCGGCAGGGATCTCCTCGTTGGGTCACGACGTGTTCGCGGTAGAGCCATCTACAAAGATGCGTTCTTTAGCCCAACAATTACATCCTTCCGGAAACATTCACTGGATTGGCGATTCACTCCCTTGGCTATCCTCCATAACCAGGAAACATCATTTCGATGTCATCATCTTGAGCGCGGTTTGGATGCACATAGCACCGGCCGATCGCATAATTGCCGAACAGCGATTAATTGAGCTTCTTGCACCTAAGGGTATTATTTACATAACGCTGCGTATCGGGCCAGCGGCATCTGAACGCGGGATGTACCGCACCGCCTCTACTACTTTTCAACGAATGGGTCGCAGGTTCCATCTAAAAAGAATTGACCTTGGAGTAGAGCATGACCTGATGGGCAGGCCGGGTATCACCTGGAGGACGATTGTTCTCGAATCAGGAAGTCCCGACAGCCAAGCAGAAAGGGTAATCTGATTGGGCATGTGGCCGCCAAGCTGGTCAACCCGCCTGGCTGTAAGGTTGACGATCTAGCGGGACATCGACAGGGTTAGTTTATAGCCTTTCACGGAGGGCTTCATAGGGTGTTTTTCCATTGAAGGCACCGTGTGGTCTGTTGAAGTTGTAGAAGTTTTCCCATTCGCTGAGTTTGGCTTCGAGATCGACGTCGCCTTTGTATGACAGGAGCTGGTAAAACTCTTGTTGGTCCGAGCGATGGGATCGCTCTACCTTACCGTTCAACTGCGGCGTTCCGCGTTTGATGTAGGCATGTCGGATGCCCTGATCTTCGACGTGCCAGTGGAACTTTGCCTGGAACTCATGGCCGTTATCGGTTCTGATCTCTTTGATGCGGAACGGGAACTTTTCGATGATGTGATCGACAAAGTCTTGTCCGTTGGATTGTGTATGTTTGTCGTAAACCTTGAGCGCCCTGACACGTGTCGCGTCATCAATAGCGGTATATTGGAAGCGCCTGATTTTCTCGCCACACTTGCCGATGAAGGTGAGGAACTTGACATCCATCTGGATGTGATGGCCGGGAACCTGCTTGTTGTAACGCTTGGTGTGGACTTTACGCATCCGCGTGCCGCGCGGCAGCCGACCAACGCCGTTACGGCGCAGAATGCGCGTTACACCAGCGTCGGAGATTTTGATGTCGTGATATCGCGCTAGGTACCAAACGATCCTGATCGACCCGAGGTGGTATTTGCTGCGCAGGTAGAGGACCTTGTCGACGATCTCGGGTGGCGTCTGGTTGGCAGGGTTCTTCGGAATGGGCTTTTGGTTGATCAGCCCGGCTTCGCCGTTCCGCTCGAATGAGGCTTTCCAGCGGTAGAAGCTTGATCTGCCAATGCCGAAGTATCGGCATGCTTTGCCTACATCACCAATCTTCTCAGCATGGCGCAGTACCTTGAGCTTGCGCTGAATATCTCGTTCTTCCTTGGTCATCGGTTCCATCCTTCTGCTTGCCTATCGGCAATATGAAAGATGTCCCGCGAGTCCGTACAGTCCTACAATCTTGGTCTTATACTTGATAAAGGCGGCTGCGTCGAAATCAAAAAGAGCTATGTGTGTCCTCATTCGGCATGGCTCGTGTTTCTAATTCCATTAATCGCTTTATCTTGAGCAGGTGAGGCATTATTGCAGGAACATCGTCAAGAAGGGTTCTTACCCTGCCAACCGGCCAGCTTCGGCATCGGTGGCAAAGCGACGAGGCCCTCTGAGGCAAACAAAGGAAGTAATTATGAGATCATGTTTGATATTTGTGCCATCGAAGGGCGTCCCGACGTCTAAACTGCTTGCCAGCGGGGAGGCTCATCCATGTTAACTCCGAGCTATTTTCCGCACCAAGGCTCAACGCTGATTAGGCTAGAACATGTTTTGCCTGACCAATATGAGGATATTCTCGGGGCCAAGATACATCGGCTCCAGGCAATCGATAGCTGGACGGCAGAAAAGCGAAAGCTACAGCGCGACCTAGCAGTGATGAGCACTTACTTCGGCTATATTGGCCTATGGGTGGATCCTCGTGCTTACCTAGTTAGCCAAGTTGGCCAGTCTTTCATCTACGATGTTCCCTTAAAAAAACGCGGAAACCTCTCCGTTTTTCGCGGCAAGCGAATACGCATAATCTGCCTTGGTAGCGGAGCCTTTACCCGCTGGATCCGAGTAGGCCCGCTTAATCCGTTAGATGTTGAAACGAATTTACCAGAAGCGCGAAGTCTACGGTGGAGCGACTGTGCCCGAAGTGACTAAGTATCATGTTATCTAAATTGTTATCTAAATAGAGGCTTAATTTGCTTACCTTCTGCCCTGTAGCAGCTCGCATATACCCGTCGCCACCTCACCGAAGTGCTGCCTCGTTGTGACAATATGCGGCGCTTGGGGGATATACGAAGGTCGTTGGGAAATATTGGTTTAATTGGTTTTGATTGGTAACGTGATCTAAGAGGGGCAAACGGGGCATGAGGTACAGCAGAGCAGAGCGTATTATCCAGTTGGCACTGGAGATGCAGTCTACCCGTGGGGGCCTGACTCTAGGGGAAATTGAAGAGAAATTCGAGGTCAGCAGACGGACTGCCGTTCGAATGCGTGACGCGGTTATTCGTGCGTTTCCTCAAGCGAAAGAGGTGCCAACCGACGACCGGACGAAACGTTGGCGGATACCCAACGGATCGGCTCAGACCTTTACAGAACTAACGACTGAGGACTTGGCGGTATTGGAAACCGCTGCGATGGCAATGAAACATGCCCACCTTCCCAGCCACGCCGAAAACTTACGTACACTGAGTGCTAAGATACGCAACTTGCTAGCGGGCGACCTTCTGCGGCAGATCGATCCTGATCTCGAGGCTCTCACAGAAGCTGAAGGGATTGCGCACCGGGCAGGGCCTCGTTCGTTTATTCCTCCTGTTTTGTTTGAAGCTATTCGCACTGCAATCAAATCCTGCCGAAAAGTTTCATTCCATTACACAACTTCAACAGGAGCATCTTCAAGCCAGCGCACAGTCGCGCCATTGGGATTTCTATATGGCCATCGGCACTATCTTGTGGGCAAAGAGGCGGGGGGTTCCAAGCCGAAGTTCTTCAGTCTTCCCTCTATCTCCAACATTAAGATTCTTAGAGAGTCCTTTGACCAAGACCCCGACTTTTCGCTGAAGGATCTCGTATCCCAATCATTTGGTGTGTTTGATGAACCGGCCCAAGACGTGGTCTGGCGCTTTTCCGCAAAGGCAGCACCAGCGGCCCGGCAATTCCTGTTCCATCATACCCAAAAATATGAGGACATCGAGAACGGTGAACTTATCGTTAGGTTCCGAGCCGGGGGGATGCTGGAGATGGCATGGCATCTGCTAAAGTGGGGCGATGACGTTGAGGTTTTAGAGCCGTCAGAACTCAAAGAGCTCATGCCTGACACGCTATTTTCCTGGCCAGCTCTGCCATAAATTTAATCGTTAGGTTTCGGATGTTAGTAACGCTCATCAAGTGCAGGTCACGTCTATGTCATTGGTGATAGCTATAGGCGGCGGTTTGGTGCAGACCAGTCATGCGCAGCGATGACCGCGCCAGTACTTATTCCATCTCAGAGCCCACCCACCTTTGACCATGGCGCAAGATATATCTCCGCCCTTTGGCGAAACACACCAAGCGGCTGTGCGCGAACCGACGCCATTGCCTTCTGAGAGACAGGTCATAGTAGGGCCCCTTAGCAGAACGTGACCTTGCGCACTTAACCCGGTTCGCACACCAAGGAGTGCCACGAGTGCATCGCGGGCCTTGTCAGCTGCCGCGGCTGGGCATGGCTGGTTGTCCCGGCATGTGCCATCCATCTCGCGGGTAGCAATCCCGGACAGGCGCAGGCGCGGCCCTTCGGCGCACCAGACGGGGCCGTCTCCATCCCACACACGTGTTGGCGTGCATTTAAACACTTTGCCATCTGGAACGATGGTTGCGAGCAAAGCTAGAGTAAAAAACATCGATAAAATAAACCTCGTGTTGACACTTTAATCGAACCTGCCGCCGGTATTTTTGAAGCGCAGTGTCGTCTTTCTGCACATCGGGCAGCGGTAAGCTTGATCCAGTATTTCATGATCGTCCCACTGACATATGATTGCAGGTTGTTTCTGTTCAGGCTTTTGCTTGGGAGCGCGTAGACCAATGCGCTCTAGTAAGCTCATTCCTTGAGCTTTCTGGTGTGCATCCTGCGCACGCTGTGTTTCAAGACGATCGGAATAGCTACCGCCAATAGGACTGATTTTATGGCTGGGGCTCCACGGGCAAGCTGGGGTGTCGTTGGCGATGTTAACAGAGACGATTCCGCTGCCACATGCTGCACAATAATAAGGGAAATAGCTATACGAGCGGTGTGAATGCATCCCCCCACCAATCGGGAAGGCCGCTTGATAGCCGCAGGAACATGATGCTTTTACAGACGTGCCCATAGGGCCTCCCGAGGTTTATCCATATGCATTATTTCGCTGATTTATTGTGTCACGGGATAGTGTGGCATCGGCCAGTTTTCATCCGGATTATCCATCATGAGGTCGATGAAAATTGGCAACAGGCAACTGAGTACAGCAGCGCCCACGCCTACTTGCCCGCGGTTTACTTCGCTGTTCCAAGTAGCGCCCCCATGCACCAGTTGGTTCCTCAAAACGTAAAGGCGGTCAAATAAAATGGCGAGGATTTTGGCCGTATCATGCTCCCGGAGCGCGTTGCCGATAGCGTGTCTGCTGCGCTCCAGCTTATCTTCCCAGTCTTCGTTGCCAGGCATGCCGTTATGATGGGCCCAGAAGGGCTGAAACACATATTGGTTATCGAGTAAGATTCGTATTTCTTGGGAGAACCGTTTCCAAACTGCATCATATATCCGGTGCTTGCTGTCGAACCGCACAAGCGTGGCAAAAAAGGACTGGAACAGCGCGCGTTCGTTCTCAACTGCCCGGTCCACATCTGTTGCATACGCGGCGTTAAATCCGATCCAGAGCAGAATAAACCTAACGTCATCGTCCGCATCCTCGAGCTCCGCGCGGGTTACCCAGCTGAGTGCGCGGTGCACGCGCAGCGCAAGCGGTGGTGCAAAATTATCGCGGATGGTGCGTTGCTTGTCCTTAAGGGATGCAGGATTTAGCGGATGGCCGGCGGGATATAGCAAAGACATCGTAGAAGCTTACCATCAGTGACCAGAATTTGAAGGCATCTTAATGC
>Ga0102902_1000132_pt1 | contig 31157 bp, 32 predicted proteins | sample Colrivmet1555B02_FD_78458 | JGI IMG/M metagenome (GOLD analysis project Ga0102902, IMG submission 78458) | Estuarine microbial communities from the Columbia River estuary - metaG 1555B-02 | ecosystem: Environmental > Aquatic > Marine > Intertidal zone > Estuary | place: USA: Columbia River... | reverse complement strand
AGCTGAACCGAGCATGGCGCCCTGCGTTTCGAGGGCCTGCAAAGCATAAACCGAGCAGGTTGGCTCAAACCGACATTGGTTACCGACCCACGGACTCAGCAACAGGCGGTAAGCTTTGACGAACGCCTGCAACACGATACGGGGCAAACGCCAAATGGTTTGCATCATGGCGCGCCCCCGGCGGCGACAAGCGCGCTCAGTTGCGTCAATTGCGCGCGGACTTCGCGGGCGATCGGACGAGACCATGCGCTGACATAAACCTCACGCGAGAATGCGCGCCGCAGGCGAACAACCAGAGCAAGGCCCTGCGCTGTCAAGGCCCCTGACTCTCGATTTGCGTCGTTGAATACCGCGTAAATTTGTCTGCGCATGCCGTTTCGGGTCACCGCACGCTTCGCCCACCGTTTCGGCAGGAGCACGCCGAGGGCCGCGTGCGCCCCCAATTCAGGGACTTGAGCAGCTGGCACAGCGTGCAATGCAAAGTGGCTGGTTTGAAATACAGGCGGTTGTGCGGTTACCGCTTGAAATTGCGCCCGGTTTTTAAGATGGGGCAAACAGCGGCCTGTGGCAGACGCTTGACCGACTGCGTCGCCCACACGCTTAATTACAGACCCAAACGCTTACGGCCTTTGGCGCGACGAGCTGCAATCACAGCACGACCGCCGCGGGTCTTCATGCGAACGAGGAAACCATGTGTACGGGCACGACGGGTTTTGGAAGGTTGGTAGGTACGCTTCATGATGAGCTCTCAAAAAAATGGAAACGGTCTAGCGCACACATGAATTGCCTTTCTAGACGACATCGTTGCGCGCGGAACCTAGCATTATCGCAAAAATTCCCGCCCTTTTGCTAATCGGTGATCACAGAGGGCCGAAACAGGATCAATCTTGTGTCTATTTAGAGCGTTTCACCACACCACGGTGGGAAGCGCTTAGCGGATATTTTGTCGAAAGACAAGGGGATTTATGGCTATTGTGGCCGGGCCCCGACGGCTTAAGATGCTTGTGGATAACTTGCGGGTTGGACTACAATCCAGTCTCCGTTTTTTTAAACTATCCACAACCGGCGCATTGGCGCTTTTTACGGGTTGTCGACGTCGAGCCATTCGTTTTTTAATGTCAAATGCCCCTTTAGTGCCCGCCATGCGAGCGCCTTTTGACCCAGATATCTGGGCGAAATGCGTTGACGCTTTGGCGCAGCACATTCCAGAACAACAGTTCAACACATGGATCCGGCCTCTGGTTGCGACCGTCACCACTGACCCGCTCAAGATCACATTACAGGTTGCGAATCGGTTCAAGATGGACTGGGTTCGCAGCCAATATGCCCAAAAGATCACCCAAACACTCAAGGCATTGTGCGGCGAGGATGTTGTATTAGAGTTAGCACTCACTCCTCGTGAAAGCGACACTAAATCTGCACCTGTCGCGCCGCGGATCGCACGTGACAGCGTTTTTGACGAGGCCATAGACGCGCCATCATTGGCACCACTAGATAGCACCAACACCGACAGCGCGCACAAGAGCCGCCTGAACACCGCGCTCACCTTTGAGAGCCTCGTCGAGGGTAGCGCCAACCGAATGGCGCGTGCCGCCGCCATGCATGTGGCCAGTCAACTGGGGCAGCTGTACAACCCCTTGTTCATTTACGGCGGCGTTGGCCTGGGTAAAACCCACCTGATGCACGCGATTGGCAACCACTTGGTCGCTGACCAGCCAAACGCGAAAGTTCTCTACATCCACGCCGAGCAGTTCGTATCTGATGTGGTTAAGGCCTATCAGCGCAAGGCATTTGACGAGTTCAAGGCCCGTTACCACTCGCTGGACCTGCTGCTGATTGACGATGTGCAGTTTTTTGCCAATAAAGACCGGACGCAAGAGGAGTTTTTCAACGCATTCGAAGCCCTGTTGGCAAAGCGGTCACACATTGTGATGACCAGTGACACCTACCCCAAGGGCTTGTCAGACATCCATGAGCGTTTGGTCTCGCGCTTTGACTCGGGGTTAACGGTCGCCATTGAGCCGCCAGAACTCGAAATGCGGGTGGCCATTTTGATCAATAAAGCCGCACAAGAAGGCGCCGTCATGCCCGAGGATGTCGCCTTTTTTGTGGCCAAAAACGTCCGCTCCAACGTGCGTGAGCTCGAAGGTGCTCTGCGCAAAATATTGGCCTATTCCCGCTTTAACCAAAAAGACATTTCGATTGCACTGGCCAAAGAAGCGCTCAGGGACCTGCTTTCTATCCAAAATCGACAGATTTCGGTCGAAAACATCCAAAAAACGGTGGCTGACTTCTACAAGATCAAGGTCGCCGACATGTACTCCAAGAAACGCCCCGCGAGCATCGCTCGGCCACGACAAATCGCCATGTATTTGGCCAAAGAGCTCACCCAAAAGAGCCTGCCTGAAATAGGCGAGCTCTTCGGCGGGCGCGACCATACTACCGTGCTGCATGCGGTTCGGAAAATCGGCGGCGAACGCGGTCAGTTAGCGGAGCTCAACCAAGAATTACACGTTCTAGAACAGACCTTGAAGGGCTAACGCCAAGATGGCAAAAAAACCGCGCTAAATCAAGGCTATGGGCCATTTTTAAGCGAAAATAACGTGTTAATTATTTAACGAGATCGGGTGTCTTTTTTAGTGACCGACAGCCGACAACTCAAAGGATTTCCAATGATCGTTTTCAAGTCCACACAAGACCAAGTTTTGTCCGCGTTACAGTCCGTGTCTGGCATTGTCGAGCGTCGGCAAACCCTGCCAATTTTGGCCAACGTTATGTTGCGTAAAACCGGTGCCTCGGTGCAGTTGACGACCAGCGACTTGGAAATTCAGATCCGCACCCATGCCGAGCTGGGCGGTGACGAGGGTGATTTCGCCACAACCATCGCAGCGCGTAAATTGATCGACATCTTGCGTACGATGCCCGCAGACCAAAACGTGAGTTTGGAGTCAACAGGCGGCAAATTAATTCTCAAAGGTGGCAAGAGTCGCTTCACGCTACAAAGCCTCCCGGCGGCAGACTTTCCATTGGTGCAAGAGGCCGCCAACTTTGGCCCGACTTTCAGCGTACCGCAACAAACACTCAAGGCCCTGATGAACCGCGTGGCGTTCTCGATGGCCATCCACGATATCCGCTACTACCTCAACGGCATTCTGTTCGTTGCCGAAGGTAACAACCTCAGCTTGGTCGCGACAGACGGCCACCGTCTGGCTTACGCGAACGCCACCCTAGATGTCGCCATCCCAAGCAAGCAAGAGGTAATCCTGCCCCGCAAGACGGTGCTCGAGTTACAGCGCCTGCTCAGCGACAAAGATGGTGCCATTGACATGCAGTTCGCGGGCAACCAGGCGAAGTTCTCCTTTGATGGCATGGAGTTTGTGACCAAGTTGGTCGAGGGCAAGTTTCCGGACTACAACCGCGTTATTCCACGCAATCACACCAATGAGTTGGTGTTGGGTCGCCAGACCCTGCTGTCCTCCCTTCAGCGCACGGCAATCATGACCTCCGACAAATTCAAGGGCGTGCGCTTGAACATCGAACCCGGCAGCCTGCGCATTGCGGCCAGCAACGCAGAGCAAGAAGAGGCGACCGACGAAATTGAAATCGAATACGCCGGTGACGCGATCGAGATCGGTTTCAACGTGACCTACCTCATGGACGTATTAACCAACATGAACCAAGACATGGTGCGCCTGAGTTTGTCTGACGGCAACAGCTCCGCACTCATCACACTGCCTGACAGCGAGGACTTCAAGTACGTCGTCATGCCCATGCGCATCTGACAACCGAACACCGCGATGCCCACCAGCGCGGTGGGCACCTCGCCGCGCGGCATTTACCGAGCCCGCGCACAACCTGTGTAGTCCTGAAGAAGAATCCGTATGACAGACCCCATCCAGAACCCCGCTACAGCCAGCACCGCGGCCCCCGCCGATGACAGCTATGGCGCTGGCTCTATTCAAATTTTGGAAGGCCTCGAAGCCGTCCGTAAACGCCCCGGGATGTACATTGGCGACACGTCAGACGGCACTGGCTTGCACCATTTGGTTTTTGAGGTTGTCGACAACTCCATCGACGAAGCGCTAGCGGGGCACTGTGACGACATCGTCGTCACCATTCACACGGACAACTCCATTTCAGTCGTCGATAACGGCCGAGGCATTCCCACCGACGTCAAGATGGACGACAAGCACGAGCCCAAGCGCAGCGCTGCTGAGATTGCCCTAACCGAGCTCCACGCGGGCGGCAAGTTCAACCAGAACAGCTACAAAGTGTCGGGTGGCCTGCACGGCGTGGGTGTGTCTTGCGTGAACGGCTTGTCGGTCTGGCTGCGCCTTACCGTTCGTCGCAACGGTAAGGTCCACAACGCCGAGTTTGCGCGCGGTGTCATGCAAAACCGAACGATTGAAATGGTCGATGGCTTTGAGACATCCCCCATCAAGGTCACTGGCACCACAGAAAAACGTGGCACCGAGGTGCACTTCTTGCCGGACGCAGAGATCTTCCAGCAGAACAACGATTTCCACTACGAAATCCTGGCCAAGCGCCTACGCGAACTCAGCTTCCTGAACAACGGGGTTCGAATTCAACTGAAAGATGAGCGCACAGGGAAGGCCGATGATTTTTCCGGCGCTGGCGGCGTGCGTGGTTTTGTTGAGTTCATCAACACCAGCAAGTCTGTTCTGCACCCCAACACCTTCCATGCCGTCGGTGACCGCGAGAGCGACCAAGGCACCAATGTCGGCGTCGAGGTGGCGATGCAGTGGAACAGTGGTTTCAATGAACAGGTCTTGTGCTTCACCAATAACATTCCGCAACGGGACGGTGGGACGCACCTGACTGGCCTGCGGGCCGCGATGACACGCGTGATCAACAAGTACATCGAAGAGAACGATCTGGCCAAAAAGGCCAAAGTTGAAATCACTGGCGACGACATGCGCGAAGGCTTGTGCTGTGTGCTGTCAGTCAAGGTCCCTGAGCCCAAGTTTTCAAGCCAAACCAAAGACAAGCTCGTATCAAGCGAGGTGCGCGGGCCCGTAGAGGACGTGGTCAGCCGCCTGCTCGCAGACTACTTACAAGAACGCCCCAACGATGCAAAAACCATTTGCGCCAAAATCATCGATGCGGCGCGGGCACGCGAAGCGGCGCGCAAGGCGCGCGACATGACTCGCCGCAAAGGTGTGCTTGACGGCATGGGCTTGCCCGGCAAATTGGCTGACTGCCAAGAGAAAGATCCTGCGCTTTGTGAAATCTACCTTGTCGAGGGTGACTCGGCCGGTGGGTCAGCCAAGCAAGGTCGTGATCGCAAATTCCAAGCGATCTTGCCGTTGCGCGGCAAGATCCTAAACGTTGAAAAAGCCCGTTATGAGAAGTTGCTAGCCAGCAACGAGATTCTCACGCTGATTACGGCGCTGGGTACGGGTATCGGACAGGTCAGTGCGGGTGATGGCAAGAGTGGGGCCGATGACTTTAACGCGGACAAATTGCGTTACCACCGCATCATCATCATGACCGACGCGGACGTCGACGGCGCACACATCCGCACACTGCTGCTCACGTTGTTCTACCGTCAAATGCCCGAGTTGGTTGAGCGCGGCCATATTTACATTGCGCAACCGCCGCTGTACAAGGTTAAAGCCGGCAAAGAAGAGCAGTACCTCAAAGACGGTCATGCCCTCGACAGTTTTTTGTTGCGTATCGCGACCAAAGACGCCGCTGTGCAAACGGGCGGAACCGACTCACGTAGTATCACGGACGACGAGTTAGTTGAGTTAGCCGCCATCCACCAAGAGGCGCAAGCGGTTATCGCCCGCCTTTCACACTTCATGGACCAGCCCGCGCTAGAGGCGCTTGCAGATGGCGTGGCGCTAAACCTTGACACCTTGGAAGCAGCGACCGCAAGTGCGGCTCAGCTGCAAGCGCAGCTCGCCGAGGCGTCGGTAGAGGCTGCCTTTGATGAGCGCACCGATAAGCCCTTTATCCGCGTCAGTCGCAAACACCACGGTAATACCCGGGCCAGCGTCCTAACGCAGGATTTCGTGCACGGCGCAGACTATGGTCGTCTTGCGCAGGCAGCGACCCGCCTCAAAGGTCTACTCAACGCGGGCGCAACGGTTTCGCGTGGAGAGGGAGAGCGTCAAAAGACCGCTGACGTTGATGACTTCCGTGGGGCAATGGAGTGGCTACTCAAACAAGCCGAGGCGGCCACCAGTCGCCAGCGATACAAAGGCTTGGGCGAGATGAACCCCGAACAACTGTGGGAGACCACCATGGACCCCAATGCGCGCCGCCTCCTGCAGGTCCGTATTGAAGACGCCATTGAGGCGGACAAAGTCTTCACGATGCTGATGGGCGACGAGGTAGAACCGCGTCGTATCTTTATCGAAGACAACGCGCTGCGTGCGGGTAACATTGACGTGTAACGGTTTTATACCGGCATAAAAAAGGCCCTCCTTCGAGGGCCTTTTCTTTAAGAGATACGCTTAGAGCGAGCGATCACTCGTCGATTTGTGGCAGCAAGAGATGCATCAAAATCGCGATCAAGGCTACGGGCAACAAACCGGTAACCAGCAGATTTTTCAAATCGACAGGCAGGTGCTGCAGCGCTTCGGGGACGGCCTTCAGACCCAGGCCGATCGACAGCGAGACTGCAAAAATCAGCATGTTACGTTGGTTCCATTTGACCTCACCCAACATGCTCAGACCCGCCGCAGCGACCATACCAAACATCACAATCACGCCACCACCCAACACCGCGATGGGCATTGAGGCCACCAATGCGCCCACTTTTGGCACCAAGCCACAGAGGATGAGGAAAACGGCGCCCAATGTCACTACGAAACGACTCATCACGCCGGTGATGGCAACCAGGCCCACGTTTTGACTGAACGAGGTGTTTGGCAGACCACCAAAGACGCCCGCCACGGCCGTACCCAAGCCATCGGCGAAGGTCGCCCCCGTTAACTCTTTCTCAGTCGCCTCGCGGCCAGCACCCCCCTTGGTGATACCAGAAACATCACCGACCGTCTCGATCGCAGACACCACGGCCATCGCGCACATACCAATCACTGCGGCGAGATTGAATTCGAAACCATATTTAAAGGGTGTGGGTATCTCGAACCAGCCTGCCCGTGCAACGCCACCAAAGTTCACAACGCCCATGGCGATCCCAACCAAGTAGCCCGCCAAAATGCCCAGCAACACCGCTGCGGACGACATAAAGCCCTTCACGAAGAACTTAATGAGCAGGGTCACGACAACCACGACCAATGCCAACGTCCAGTGACCAGCGCCGCCGAATTCAGGCTTGCCCTTCATGGGGACACCGCCAGCCGCATACTCAATACCCACGGGTATCAAAGACAAACCGATCGTCAGCACCACAAGGCCTGTGACCAAGGGTGGGAACCAGTGACGAATCCGCCCGATGACCGTGCCGAGGAAAAAGTGGAAAATACCACCAATGACGATGCCCCCAAACAGGGCACCCATGCCGGCCGTCTTGACAATCGGAATCATGATTGGGATGAACGCGAAACTCGTACCCTGCATGATGGGCAAACGTCCACCAACCGGACCAAACCCAATGGTTTGAAAAAGCGTGGCGATGCCAGCAAACAACATCGACATCTGAATCAGAAACACCAAGTCCGGCGAGCCAAAACTGTAGCCCGCCGCCAAGCCAACAATAATCGCCGGCGTGAAATTGGATACAAACATGGCCAGCACATGCTGAATGCCCAGTGGGATGGCCTGTCCGATTGGGGGAACGAAATCCGGATCGCGTAGCTTTTGAGCCAGCGTAGCGTCTTGTGCCATGTGGTTGCTCCTCGTTAAGCTGCGTCAGCAGCAGTTGTATACAAAGGAGACAACTGTATACACAATTTCCGGCGCCAAGCAGAGGGTAAATGCTGAATACTAAATGGTTATTTTTCTAATCAATAAAATGACTTTTCACCCGGGGGGCGCGTTTTAAAGCGCTTGTGCACCCAATAATATTGATCCGGCATGGTGGCAATGAAGGCCTCAAGCCGTGCGTTCATTGCTGCAACATCCGCCTCGGGGTCACCCGATGGGTAATTTGACCAAGGCGCATGAACCGTAACCTCATAGCCAGTCGACGTTAGACGGGTCGTCACTGGGGCAACGGCGCATTGCCCGATATCCGCAAGCCGCGGTAGGGTTGTGACCGTCGCTGCCTCAACGCCAAAAAAAGGCACGAACACGGCATCACGGGAACCCAAGTCCATATCGGGGAGGACGTAGAGCGCCGCGTCACGCCGCATAACTTGCAATACGGAGCGTCCTAATTGCTGGCGCGGCAACAACTGCGGATTTCCAAAACGGCTGCGACCAGCCAAAACCCAAGCATCCAAACGGGGACGCGTTTGCTTCGCGTAAATTGTCGCAAACAACCGGTCTACATTTAAGGTAAGCGCTGTCCACCCCGCATCAAGGCCGACAAAGTGGGGCGCAAACAATACTTTTGCACCGTCACTGGCCAACCAATCTACTTCGCCTTTAACAACCAACCGCGCTTGCACCACGGCAACCGGTGCATGCCACAACCAGGCCCTATCCAGCAATGATTGTGCAAACTTGATAAAGGTTGCGCGGGCCAATTGCCGTCGCGCAGGCGTGGTTAGGTGTGGGAAACAAAGCTGCAAATTAGTGTTAACCACACGCCGGCGGCGATGCGCAAAGCACCACAATAGCCAGCCCAACATGCGGCCCAATGCCCGTAATAGCGGTAAAGGCAAGGGTGCAAGCCAAGCCGCCCAGAGGGGCCGACTCACCAACGGCTCGTCGACAGCGGGCATCATTGCAGGTCCTGTCGTGCAGCCAGCTGCAAGTCCTTTTCGCGACGACGCGTCGCCCGAGCCACCCACAGGCTGTAAGCAACGATGGCGATGGTCACGGTCGTGATCAACAAGGTCGCTGCGGCATACACCGTTGGGTTGATCCCTCGTCGCGCGTAAGTAAAAATTGCCTGCGGTAGCGTCGTCACCCCAGGACCAGATAAGAACTCCGAGATCACCACATCATCAAATGACAACGTGAAAGTCAACAACCACGCGGCAATCAAAGCGGGCGCGATGTTGGGCAGTGTTACCAAGAAGAACACCTGCGCGGGTCGGCATCCCAGATCCATTGCCGCCTCCTCAATGGCGCGGTCCATTTCCCGTAATCGGGACTGAATCACCACCATCGCATAGGCCATACCCATCAACGTATGGCCAAACACGATCGTTAACAGGCCTCGGTCGGGCCAACCCACACCAAACCAAGACTCGGTCGAACGCTGAATCGCCACCATCAACAACAACAATGACAAGCCAATGATCACCTCTGGCATCACCAAGGGCGCATTAATCATTCCCGAAAAAATCGTTCGTCCCTTGAAGCGGTGATAGCGCACCAAGACAAAAGCGGCAAAGGTACCAAGGATGCAAGACAAGGTGCCCGTGGTAACCGCCACCTTCAATGACAACCAAAATCCGTCAACCAAACGGCCGTCGCGCAACAAAGCCTCGTACCAGCGCAACGAAAACCCGGTAAACCGCGCGTCCTGACGGGTGCTGTTGAAAGAAAAGAAAATCAGAAATCCCAGCGGCAGGTATAAGAACGCATACACCGCGGTCATCCACAGAGCCCCCGTTCGCTTTGCCAATGCTTGGCCCACGCTGTTCATCCGCGACCTCCCAGGGCTTGAAGTTGACGGCCGTGGCGATAGTAATAAATGGCAAGCGGCACCAAAACCAACAAGATTAATGTGACCGCGAGTGCCGCCGCACGCGGCCAGTTATTACTGGTGAACATTTCGTCCCAAACCACCCGGCCAATCATCAAGTTTTCGGCGCCCCCCAATAAAGACGGGATCACAAATTCGCCAACGGCCGGAATAAAAACAAGCATTGAGCCCGCAATGATGCCGCTCTTGGACAGCGGCACCGTCACCAACCAAAACGCCCGCCACGGACTTGCTCCGAGGTCATAGGCAGCCTCCAGTAACCGCACATCCATCTTCACAAGGTTGGCGTACAAAGGCAACACCATGAACGGCAAATAGACGTAGGTCATGCCCACCAACATTGACACATCGGTGTACAACATTTGAATCGGCTCATTCGTGAAACCCATGAACATAAAAAAGCGATTGATGATGCCCGCATCCGCCAACAAGCCCTTCCAAGCATAGACACGTAACAGAAAAGAGGTCCAAAAAGGCAACATCACCATCATCAAGAGCGCTGGGCGAATACGCGGATTGCTGCGCGCAATGAAATAGGCAAACGGATAGCCCAAAACCAAACAAAATAAAGTCGTCAGGGCCGCATAACGAAGGGACGTCGCGTAAGCCTCAATATAAATCGTGGCGTGACTGGGGTGGTCCAAGTTCAGGAAAATCGAAACATAGTTATCCAGCTTTGCCTTGAAGGTCCAGACTCCTTCCTGAATTTCCAGGAGCGGTAAAAACGGGTCGACGCCCCCCGCCATATCCGTCACGCTGATGCGCAGCAAGATCAGAAATGGCAACGCAAAAAAGATCAACAGCCAGATATAAGGCACCGCAATAACGGTACGCGCACCGGCACGGCTGATCAAGTTCCAAACGCGTTGCATTTGATTCAGACCTTGGTCAATGGGTCAAAACCACAGCGGCCTCTGCGGGCCACCAAAAAAACACCTCGTCTTCCCACGTGATGTCACTGGACTCGAATCGAAAGTGATTAGCCGACATGACCTTGACCTGTTTGCCATTAGGCAATTGCACCACGTAGGTGTTGTAACTGCCAAAGTAAGCAATCTCCAAAACTTTGCCAGCGAATACATTCGCGAATTGGCCATCTGGTTTCTGCTTACTGATGTTGATCTTCTCAGGTCGCACCGCAACCGAAACAGGCTGACCGACATAGCCTGCGGTCGGGTGGTCAATGTAGATCATGCCCTCTGGCGTTTCTATTTCGCTTCGGTCCGCTGCCTCAACAGCCAACTGGCCATCAAACAAATTTGCTTGGCCAATAAAGTCAGCAACAAACCGGCAATTGGGATACTCGTAAATTTCATGCGGCGTACCCACTTGCAAAACACGCCCATGGCTCATGACCGCGATACGCGAGGCCATCGCCATCGCCTCTTCTTGATCATGCGTCACCATGACACAGGTTACACCGACCGACTCAATAATATTGACCAACTCGAACTGCGTTTCCTCGCGCAACTTTTTATCTAACGCACCCAAGGGCTCATCGAGCAACAGTAGCTTCGGCTTTTTTGCCAAGCTGCGCGCCAATGCGACGCGCTGCTGCTGGCCTCCCGATAACTGGTGTGGCTTGCGCTTCGCATACGCGCCCAACTGCACCAGATCCAGCATGGTGTTGACGCGACTCGCAATGACATCTTTGGCAAGCCCCTCTCGCTTCAATCCAAAGGCGACGTTATCCCACACGGACAAATGAGGGAACAGCGCGTAGGACTGAAACATCATGTTCACAGGCCGGTCATAGGGCGGAATGTTCACCATATCGGCGCCGCCCAATAGCACGCGACCCGATGTGGGGGTTTCGAAGCCCGCGAGCATGCGCAGCAGGGTGGACTTGCCACACCCGGAGCTACCCAAAAGCGCGAATATCTCACCTTTTTCGATGGTCAAGTTGACGCTGTCAACAGCCACCACATCATCAAAGCGCTTGAGCAGGTCGACCGTTTGTAGAAACCCGTCGCTGGTCGCGCTGTTTACCGTTTGCGGCGATTCAATGGTGGTCGTCATGGTCGATTTGATGCCTCTCTCGGGAAGTGTCGCCGTAAAGGAAAAAGCCGCACCCCAACTTACAAGGGCGCGGCTTTTTTTATTCAAGCCGGCGTATTAATTGCCTTTGCGGAACGTGGTGTACACGTTGGCCATCGCCTCACGAGCTGCCGCTGTGAAGTTGCCGGGTGGCACCATACGGCTCATGGTTGCATCATCCACAAAAATGGTGGGGTTCTTGGCGATAGCTGGATCGACCAACGGCGTGGCCGCTTTGTTGCCAGCTGGATATTGCATTTCGTTTGTAAACGTAGCTGAGACCTCTGGGCGCAGGAAATAGTTCAAGAACAGGTGCGCATTAGTGGGGTGCTTGGCATCCGCGGGAATCGCAACGGTATCAAAGAAAACCAAGGCGCCAGTCGTGGGCAGCAATGCTTCTATCTTTTCCTTGCTTTGGTTTTCAACGGCGCGCTCACGCGCGATGTTGATGTCGCCTGACCAGCCAATGACAACGCAAGCCTTTCCACCAGCCATATCGTCAATCAAAGTAGACGAGAACAGGCGCACATTGGGGCGAACCTTCATCAGCATGTTCAAGACTTCTTTGTAGTCGTCTGGGTTTTGTGAGTAGGCGTCTTTGCCGATGTAATGCAACGCAACGGGAATGATCTCAGTCGGTGAGTCCAGGTAAGCGATGCCACAAGATTGAAGCTTGGACGTGTACTTGGGGTCGAACACCAAGTCCCAGGCGTTTTCAGGCATGGGCATTGCGCCCAGTGCTTTGGCGACGCGGTCCTGATTGATGCCCACGGTCGTAAAACCCCAGCCCCACGGGAAGATGTATTGGTTACCGGGATCAACCAGTTCCAGTTTCTTCATGACTTCGGGGTCCAAGTTGCCGTAGTTGGTCAATTTGGATTTGTCGAGCTTGCGCAACAAACCGCCGTCGATTTGCGGCTTGGCAAACACCGAGCCGGGCATGACGATGTCATAACCAGAGTTGCCGGCGACCAACTTGGCATGTAAGGCCTCGTTGGTTTCGAATGTTTGGTAATTGACTTTAATGCCGGTTTCTTTTTCGAAATCCGGAATCATTGATTCGCTGATGTAGTCGGGCCAGTTGTAGATGTTCAAAACCTTTTCTTCAGCAGGCTCAGCACTGGGTGCCACTGCCGCAACGGTCGCAGCGGGCGCTGCCGCTTCTTCTTTTTGCCCACAAGCGGTCAAAAATAATCCCATCGCCGATACAACGGCCAATGCCAACATCCGCTTTTTCAACATCCTGTCACCCCCAATAAACAGTTAAGGACACGCCACTGCGCGAGTCCGAACCCCGCATTGTAAAAAGAGAAAACCGAGAACACCACCGGTTTTAACCAAAGATTGTCTGTTTTTTGCGTTTTTTATGAGCCTCTTGCGCTATTTCGATGCCGACACGCCTCGCCAAAGGCCTTAAAAATCGCGTCATAAAACGGGTTTTCCCAGCTCTGGTATTCGGGATGAAATTGCGTGCCATAGGCAAACGTACGCGCCGCTCTGATTCGTACCATTTCAATCGTGCCGTCAGGCGCAAAGGCGAGGGGTTCAAGCCCATCGGCCAGACGGTCAGCGCCCTGGCCATGCAGCGAGTTCACCATAACCTCCGCACCACCGGCCCAGCCGCGAACCACTTCGTCCTCAACCAGGGTAATGGCGTGGCTGGGCTGGTACTGACCGTCGTATGAGCGACTTTTATCCTCGCGATGGTCTAGCTTTCCGGGTACGTCCTGAACCTGTTGATACAAACTGCCGCCCAGCGCCACATTTATTTCCTGGAATCCGCGACAAACACCCAAAATGGGTACCCCTTCTGAGACACAGGCACGCACCAGCGCAAGCGTCAACGCATCCCGACGTGGGTCTAACGGTAGAGAGGGGTCGGTTAAGGCCTGATCAAAATGATGGGGCTCGATGTTGGCAGGGGAACCCGGCAGTACGACCCCATCGACCAATTGCAACAACGCCGGAATGTCCGACTCACCAGCAAGCGGAAAAGCGCAAGGCTGTGCCCCCGCACTGCGCCTGAGCGAGGAGGCGTATTTCTCGCCCAAAAAGAAATACGGTATCGCCTGTAGTCCATCGCCTAACAACCGATGATCAAGTGGCAACCAAACCAAAGGACGTGTTTTGACGGTCATGACAGCGGCGATGTTAAAAATTGACTCAGGGTGCGGGCGGCTTCCATCGGTTGAGCATCAACGCGTTCGTCATCACGCTAACGGAGCTCATTGCCATCGCCGCACCAGCTACGACGGGGTTTAAAAATCCCAGCGCCGCCAATGGTATCCCTGCAACGTTGTAGGCAAAAGCCCAAAAGAGGTTTTGACGAATTTTTTTCACCGTCTCACGGGAAATTTGTAACGATGCAACAACCAATAACGGGTCGACCCGCATCAGGGTGATACCTGCCGCATTCATCGCCACGTCTCCATGGCGCGCGCTATTCATCGCAATACCCACATCGGAAGCTGACAGCGCAGGGGCATCGTTGATGCCGTCACCAACAAAAGCAACGACATGACCTTGTTGTTGCAACGCCTGAACGCGATCGGACTTGTCTTTGGGTAAGCATTTGGCAAAGACCTTTTCGATGCCGACACGCCCAGCCATGATCTCGGCTGCCGCCACGTTATCACCTGACATCATGACAACGTCTAGGCCAACGCGCCGCAAGGCTGATACGGCAGATGCTGCCGTTTCTTTCAGGGCGTCCCCAAATCCGAAAAGTGCAACGACCGATTCGTCACGAGCCAGCATCCCGACGCTGTAACCATCAAGTCGCCAAGCGGCGAGCGTTTCTTCGCACGCAGATAAGTCGATCTTCAATGCTTGCATCCAAGCCTCGCTACCCATACGCCAGGTCACCACAGGCTTATCAGCGTCAGGACGCGCCAACACCACCACACCTTGACCCGGTTGATTGGTCGCGCCCTGGGCTGCTGGCAACGGCGCGAATGACTGATCTCGGTCGGCTAACCACGAACGGACAGCAGCAGCCAAAGGATGTGGGTTTTCGCCCTGAAGCGCGGCAATCGCTGGCAAGATGGTTATCTCGTCCTCTAAAAAGTGCACCGCTTGGACTGCAGGAACCCCTTGGGTCAAAGTGCCGGTTTTATCAAATACAACGGTATCCACACGGTGAGCCACTTCCAATGCGATCGCATCCTTGATGAGAATGCCTTGCTTCGCCGCCACGCCAGTTCCCACCATCATTGCCGCAGGTGTTGCCAGACCCAATGCGCAAGGGCAGGCAATAACCAAGACCGCGACCATGTTCACCACTGCCTCTTCAACCGGGGCACCCGTCGCCAACCAACCCAACAGCGTGGAAAGTGCAATCACCATAACTACCGGTACAAAAACCGCAGCAACCTGATCCACATGCCGCTGCACAGGTGCTTTAACAGCTTGTGCGTCTGCCACCATCGAAATGATTTGAGCTAAGAGACTCTTGGTATCGGTTGCGCTAACGCGGATATCAAGGCTGGCTTCACCATTGAGTGTGCCGCCAACGACACGGTCACCAATCTTCTTGGCGATCGGTAGAGGCTCACCCGTCACCATGGACTCGTCAACACTGGATTGACCACTGACTATTTCCCCGTCTGCTGGTAGGCGCTCACCAGCCAAGACACGAATAATGTCACCAACAAACAGTTCACCAATAGCGACTTCGGTAATCTCGTCGCGTTTTATGCCATCTGACAGTAACCGTGCGACCGGCGGTTGTAAGGTTTGCAAGGCCCGTATCGCTTGTGTTGTCTCGCGCTTGGTTCGGGTCTCAAGGTACTTGCCCAGTAATACGAGGGCAATGACAACGGCAGAGCCTTCGTAATACAAATGAGGTACCACGCCATCTGCTGCCGTTAACCATAACCAAGTCGACAGTGCCCATCCAGCGGTCGTACCAATCGCTACCAACAGTTCCATATTGCTGGAACGCGCACGTAACGCATGCCATGCCGATTTGTAAAAGGTCCAACCAAGACCAAATTGAACGGGTGTTGCCAGCGCAAATTGCCAAGCGGCGGGTAACATGAGCGCCATACCCCTCTGAGGGCTGATCAATCCAGCGACCATTGGCACGATCAACGGTGTCGCAAGTAACAGCGCCAGGAGTGTCGGCAAAAAACGGCGATCAATGCCAAGCCACAGCGCAGTCTGATCATCCTCCGCCTGGATAATGGGTTGTGGTTCATAACCAGCATCACGTATGGTTCGCTTAATTTGTCGCTCTAATTCCTCGACTGACTCGCTCGAGGCATCAGTGGTGATACGTGCCGTTTCGGTTGCTAAATTCACAACCGCATCGCTAACAAAAGACTGTTTTTTCAACGCTTTTTCAACACGACCCACACACGAAGCGCAGGTCATCCCGCCAACTCCCAAATCGATCACGATAGGAGAAGGCTTAGAGGGCATTGTTTTGGTTTCTTCCATGGTTATATTTCACCACACAACTATCACCTTTGTTTTAAGATAGTGATTTCAAAATTGGAATTATCCAAATGACAATATTAAATTTAATGGTTACGGGTATGACATGTGGCCATTGCGAAAAAGCTGTTAAACAGGCCATAAAAGATGTGGATGCAAATGCAACGATAGAAATTAAGCGTACTGAAAACCTGGTAATTGTCGACACTGCAGAAACTACAGAAACCATCGTGGCCGCGATCACAGCAGAAGGTTACCCAGCCAGTCAGAAGACATAGACGTGTATAACGTTTGCAAACTTTACAAACCTGACACACAACGCACACGATAGCGACATCACCAACTGCCACACTCCTCTCCATCCAAGCAATTGCAAGGATGAATCGGCGATTCTCATTGCCCTCATTAGGAGTTATCCATGAAAAAAAACATTCGTTTAATTGGTCTCGGTGTGGTCGTCACCTCTATGCTCGCAGTCTCAGGGGTGGCGCTCGCTGATCGCACGGAAAAATCGTGTGATCATGATCGCAAAACATCCAAATCAGCCATGCACGATGGGCATATTGAAAAACTGAATAGGATCAAAGAACAGCTGAAACTGACACAGGCACAGCAATCATTGTGGGATTCATTCATCGCTACCCCAACGCATGGTGATCATGCACTTATGGACACCCGGTCAACAGCCGATCGTCTCAAGATGATGAAAGAAAACATGGAGCTGATGCACGGTCAACGACTAGCGCGTATTGAAAGTATGCAAGCCTTGTATGCAGCACTGGATACGAATCAACAAGCAATCTTTGACAAAGCACTCAAACATTCCCGCCATTGATCAGCGAAAACAGACAAAAAAAGCACCCCTCAATGCTTTTTTTTGTGGGTAACGCTGTGCATAGAATCGTAATAACCGACTACTTATCCACAGACATTGGCAACTTCCGAAAGTTATTATCGATCAATGCCTGACTAACCCTAAGCAAACTACAGAACTTATAAAACCAATAGGGCTATGATTTGCAAAGCAATCTTTTACCTATCAACAGCTTCTGTGTTCCCTTACTACTACTACTATCTTTAAATTAAAGAAGATAAAGAATACGTAGAAAACAACCAATAAACCCAGGTCTAACACCGCTGGTAAGATGCGTCATGTTCACCAAGGCTTGTTTTTTAACGTGTCGTCCTCATCCAAACCAGCGTTCTCTTTCGATATCAAAAGCGGCTATCTATCGACGGTCAATTTGATCTTCCGTACGACAGATTTACAGATCATCGAAGCTGACCTCAAAACACGATTTGGTGATGTCCCTGATTTCTTTGATGATGATGCTGTATGCATCGATCTGACAGCGCTTGATGGGGCCGTCACTACCGGATTAAATTGGGAGCGTTTACTCTCTATGCTTCAGGCCTATCGGATGCGGCCTATCGCTGTGAAGGGTCTAACAGCTGCCAGTCAACCTGTAGCGCTTGCCCATGGTCTTTTAATTCAGCCTGATGTTGGCAATTCACAAGTCATCGATAAGTCTGAAACCAAACCGGTTGAAGTGAGGGTATCCGACCCTGCTACTGTGGCTGTTATTTCGCCCAGTGCCATGGTCATTGACAAGCCACTGCGTTCGGGTCAAAGGGTCTATGCCAAAGGCAGAGATTTGGTTATGTTGGCGATGGTTAATGCCGGTGCTGAAGTCATTGCGGATGGCCATATTCACGTGTATGCGCCTCTGAGAGGGCGCGTTATTGCTGGTGCGCGAGGTGATGCCTCTGCCAGGATTTTCGCCCTCAATTTCTCACCAGAATTGGTCTCAATTGCTGGTGTTTACAAGAGCGTTGACGGTGACTTACCCGTTGGGATTGAAGGACAAATTGCACAAGCTGCACTCGTTGTTAGCGAACAAGAAGAGCGACTAATTTATCAAGCGTTGGGTCGGTAGAATAGCGGTCTTGAATACGCTGTATTCGCTTTGAAATAAGGATAGTTTTAAATGACCAAGGTTGTAGTCGTTACCTCCGGCAAGGGTGGTGTTGGTAAAACCACGACCAGTGCCAGTTTTTCAACTGGCTTGGCATTGCGCGGGCTTAAGACCGCGGTGATTGATTTTGACGTGGGTTTGCGTAACCTTGATTTGATCATGGGTTGTGAGCGACGCGTCGTGTATGACTTGATTAACGTCATTCAAGGGGAAGCGACCTTGAACCAAGCACTCATCAAGGACAAACAATGCGAGAATTTATTTGTACTCGCGGCGTCTCAGACACGCGACAAAGAAGCATTGACGAAAGAAGGTGTTGAAAAAGTCCTCAACGATCTGAAAGAGATGGGCTTTGATTACATCGTCTGCGACTCACCGGCAGGAATCGAAACAGGTGCATTGTTGGCCATGCATTTTGCTGACGAGGCTTTGGTTGTGACGAACCCTGAAGTGTCATCGGTTCGCGATTCAGATCGTATTTTGGGTATGTTGAGCTCAAAAACGAAGCGCGCGATTGATGGTACTGAACCGATCAAAGAGCATCTATTGATCACCCGCTACAACCCATCGCGGGTGGAGGGTGGTCAAATGTTGTCGCTCGAAGACATTCAAGATATCTTGCGTATTCCTTTGATTGGTGTCATCCCGGAATCGGAAACCGTGCTGCAGGCATCTAACCAGGGCGTGCCAGCAGTTCACATCAAGGGCAGTGACGTGTCTGAAGCGTATAAGGACGTCATCACCCGCTTTATGGGTGAGGAAGTGCCTTTGCGGTTTGTCGATGCTCAGAAGACGGGTTTATTTAAACGTCTATTTGGAAGGGGCTAAAACATGTCGTTTTTAGACTTCTTCCTCGGCGAAAAAAAGAAGACTGCCAGCGTTGCCAAAGAACGTTTGCAGATCATTTTGGCCCATGAGCGAGGTACGCGCTCCATCGAGCCTGACTTTTTACCAGCACTGCAAAAAGACTTGTTAGAGGTGATTTCCAAATATATAAAGATCGACGCAAAGGACATCAAAGTGCATCTGGAGCGCGACGCGAGTATGGAAGTCTTAGAAGTAAAAATCGAACTACCTGATCGCCTTTAATAAGTCGATCATGGCGCAAAAAGCCCAGCGGTGACTGGGCTTTTTTTATGGTTTTGTGGCAACTTCCAGTTGCTGCAAATAAATCATGGCATGTTCGGTGTCGGAGCCGCACATATCTGGACTGGGCTGCAAAGAGATGCAAACGGTCGGGCGCATTGGTAGTCCGAACAACTGACACAGGCCACTGTTTGTGAGCTGTATGCAACGCACACCAGCAGGTTTATTTCCATTGCCTGGCATACCCGGAATAGGGCCCGTAATAGAGGGCGCAATACAGCAAGCCGCACATCCGCGTCGGCATCTTGTTGAATTTGCAAGCGGATTGGTCATTGGTAAATCATACGTGAGCCTTTAAAATAGCGGGTTCGGCTGCGCTTGGTAGTTCTTGTAGCCGCTATTTGAACAGGGTTTGATATGCGTTATCCAGAGACGTTTGATGTGATTGTCGTTGGTGGTGGACATGCAGGTTGCGAAGCAGCCTTGGCCAGCGCTCGTACCGGCGCGCGTACGTTGCTGTTAACGCACAACATTGAAACCTTAGGCCAAATGAGTTGTAACCCATCGATCGGCGGAATTGGTAAGGGCCACTTGGTTAAAGAGATTGATGCGCTCGGTGGTGCGATGGCGCTAGCGACTGACGAGTCAGGTATTCAGTTTCGGATTTTGAATGGTTCGAAAGGACCGGCTGTCCGGGCGACTCGGGCGCAAGCAGATCGCGTTCGTTATAAGGCGGCTATACGGCGCACGTTGGAAAACCAACGTAACCTGCAAATTTTCCAGCAAGCAGTGGAGGATTTGTTGGTTCAAGGTGATCGCGTAGTTGGTGCAGTGACGCAGGTTGGGTTGCACTTTCATGCGCCGGCCGTTGTCTTAACGGCTGGTACTTTTTTGGATGGCAAGATCCATGTCGGGTTAGATAGCTACGCGGGAGGCCGCGCCGGCGACCAGCCCTCTGTTGGTTTGTCGCATCGTCTGAAAGAGCTGAAGCTTCCGCAAGGGCGCTTAAAGACAGGTACACCGCCACGGCTGGATGGCAGAACCATTGATTTTTCCAAGTGTGAGGCACAGCCCGGCGATGGCATGCCTGGCTCTGGTAGTGAGACGGTTCCCGTGTTCAGTTACATGGGGTTGGCAACTATGCACCCCGCTCAAATCCCATGCTGGATCACCCATACCAATCAAAAAACACACGATATTATTCGCAGTGGTTTTGATCGCAGCCCCATGTTTACCGGAAAAATTGAAGGTGTCGGTCCACGCTATTGTCCAAGCGTGGAGGACAAAGTTAACCGATTTGCCGATAAAGATAGCCATCAGATATTTTTGGAGCCCGAGGGTCTTGACACCCACGAGATTTATCCCAACGGCATTTCAACCAGCCTACCATTTGACATTCAGTACCAGTTGGTACGCTCGATAGCCGGTCTTGAAAATGCCCAGATCGTACGACCTGGTTACGCAATCGAATACGACTACTTCGATCCCCGTGCGTTGAAGGCGAGCTTTGAAACCAAGGCTATCCAAGGGCTGTACTTTGCCGGTCAGATCAATGGCACGACAGGTTATGAAGAGGCGGCAGCACAGGGCTTGTTTGCCGGGCTCAATGCCGCTTTGGCAACCCAAGACAAGGCGCCGTGGACGCCAGGCCGAGACCAGGCCTATCTGGGCGTGTTGGTTGACGACCTCGTCACCAAGGGTGTGACTGAGCCCTACCGTATGTTCACCAGCCGCGCAGAGTACCGTTTGCAACTTCGGGAAGATAACGCGGACATGCGCTTGACTGAAATGGGGCGGACACTCGGCCTGGTAGACGATATTCGTTGGGATGCTTTTAACCGCAAACGAGACGCTGTTTCACGTGAAACAGAACGGCTCAAGTCCATATGGCTGACACCTAAGCGCCTCTCTGCAGATGAGGCAACGCGCGTATTGGGTAAGCCAATCGAACGAGAATACAGCCTGGCAGAATTATTACGCCGACCGGGCGTGACCTACGAGCAGCTCATGTCAATTGATGGTGGTGCACGCGCGCAAGACAGCTTATTGGGCCCGTTTGTTTCACGTGAAACACTGGTTGTCGATGAGCTTGGGGCGGGTTATGTTGACGCGAGCAAGCTGCGTTGGACCCCCGAACACGAGGTCAATCTCCAGCAGGCTGCGATTGAGCAGATTGAAATTAGCCTTAAATACCAGGGCTATATTGATAAGCAGCGCGATCAAATTGACCGTGCGGCCCATTATGAGCACCTTGCCTTGCCGGCTGACTTTGACTATTTGGCAATAGATGCACTGGGTTTTGAGGTTCGCCAAAAATTAAACGCGCAACGCCCAGAAACCTTAGGCCAGGCCTCGCGGATTTCAGGCGTGACACCTGCTGCAATAGCCGTTTTATTGGTTCACTTGAAGCGGGCGGGGTACAAGCGCTTTGCGGATGTGCCTGAAGCGGCATGAGTCAGACCGTACCGTTCGGGGTAGACGAGCTAGCAACAGGCGCAACGCAGCTGGGGCTCTCGCTCTCGGAGGCGCAGCTCGATACCTTGTTGCAGTATGCGGCGATGCTGCTCAAATGGAACCAGGTTTATAACCTGACAGCCATTCGCTCCCCAGCTGAGGTGTTGACACATCACCTGCTAGATAGTCTGGCGGCTGTTCAGCCGCTGCGTCGATATTTAGAAACCCAAGGCCTATCTGACGCAGCGGTGTTAGACGTGGGTTCAGGCGGGGGGTTGCCAGGTATTGTTTTAACGATCGCCTGCCCAGAGCTAAAGGTGACATGCGTTGATACCGTCTCCAAAAAGGCGGCGTTCATTCAACAGGCGGCCATTCAGTTGCCTCGCCAAGTCATGGGCGGGCGATTGGCCTCCCGCCACGCGCGCGTGGAGTCACTGGATACGCCTTTTGATGTTGTGTGTTCGAGGGCTTTTGCCTCTTTGCCCGATTTCACGCAATGGTCCAGCAAGGCATTGAAGCCGGGCGGCGCCTGGATGGCCATGAAGGGGCAAATGCCTGATGCAGAAATAGCGGCCTTGCCTGCGGGCATCGAAGTGTTTCACGTGGAACAATTGGCGGTTCCTTCTTTGGATGCCCAGCGCTGCATTGTTTGGCTGCGAGACCAGGCACCCCCAGGAATCGCGTAAACTTAAGCGTGCATTTCAGGTCCCAGTCAGCGGGGCTTATGTCTGACCATCAATAACATAGAGTGCCTCATGGCTAAAATTTTCTGCGTTGCGAACCAAAAGGGTGGCGTTGGCAAGACCACCACAACCGTTAACTTGGCGGCGGGATTGGCAAAAATAGGGCAACGTGTCCTCATGATCGACTTGGACCCGCAAGGGAACGCGACCATGGGCTCAAACCTGGATAAACGGGCCCTGCCGCATACGGTTTATGACGTGTTGTGGGGAGAGACTTCGCTAGCAGAAGCTCGTCAAACGGCTGAGTCTTGCGGTTACGATGTCCTTGGCGCGAACCGCGAGCTTGCCGGTGCGGAGGTCGAGTTGGTGAGTTTGGAAAATCGTGAGCGACGGCTGAAAGATGCGATCGAAAGCGTTGATGCTGACTATGACTTCGTCCTCATCGATTGCCCGCCATCACTCAACATGCTGACCCTGAACGGGCTGTGCGCCGCCCACGGTGTTATCGTGCCGATGCAGTGCGAGTACTTTGCACTGGAGGGTCTCAGTGACTTGGTCAATACCATCAAACAAGTGCACGCCAACCTGAACCCGCAGTTACAACTCATTGGCCTGTTGCGGGTGATGTTTGACCCCAGAATTACTTTGCAACAGCAGGTGAGCGAACAAATTAAATCGCACTTTGGCAACAAGGTGTTTGAGGCCGTTATTCCCCGTAACGTGCGTTTAGCAGAGGCGCCAAGTTATGGGTTGCCAGGTGTTGTGTTTGACCCCTCCGCCAAAGGCTCGAAAGCGTTCATCGCATTTGCCGAAGAGATGGTGGCACGTATCGAAAACATGCGATGACCGAGGCAACAAGCGACGCACCTATACAAGTGGTCGTCTTACCCGGCTGGTTGAACTCTGAGCCAGAGCACTGGCAAAGCCACTGGATAAAGCAGCATGGCGCGACGCGTATTGAACAGCACGATTGGGTGTCACCGTTACGCGGTGATTGGGTTGCGGCACTTGAGAGCCAGCTCTTAGATTGTCGCGACGCGGCGGAGTCCCGAGGCAAGACTCCGCCACGCTTTGCCGTCGCGGCGCACAGTTTAGGCTGTCATCTCTTGGCCGCTTGGTTGGCGCACTCCCCGAATGCCGGGTGGGTAACAGCCGCACTGCTAGTGGCGCCTCCAGACCTGTCCCGGTCCGACTTGCCTCCCGCGGTTGCGTGGTGGGCCCCAGCAATCAAGCAACCCATGCCCGCGCGATTACAGGCCGCGGCGGTCATGGTCGGCAGCGATAATGACCCCTTCTCGAGCTGGTCAGCGACTCAAGCATTGGCGACACAGTGGGGTGTCGAGTCGATACTGATGCCTGGCGCTGGCCACGTCAATGCGGCCTCCGGCTTGGGGGATTGGCCGAGCGGTTGGCAACAATTACAACAGTTGATTCATCAAGAAAGCATTGCACATGGCAATTAAAAAACCCAAAGGCCTTGGCCGCGGTCTCGAAGCGTTATTGGGCCCCAGTGTCACTAATGACGGGAGCGACAGCGACTCGCTGCCCAACACCATCGCGCTTTCACAATTGCGTGCGGGCGTTTACCAACCACGTAAACACATGGATGAAGGTGCACTGTATGAGCTTGCGGAAAGCATCAAGTCGCAGGGTGTGATGCAACCCATTCTGGTGCGACCTGTTGATGCCGATGGGCGATACCAACCGCTCACGGGCCGCCCAACCGCGACACAACATTACGAGATTATTGCCGGCGAGCGCCGCTCACGAGCGGCCAAGTTAGCCGGGCTGGAGGCGGTACCGGTCTTGATCCGTGACGTTGCTGATGACCAAGCGGCGGCGATGGCGCTGATCGAAAACATGCAGCGGGAGGACTTAAATCCGCTCGAGGAAGCGCAGGGTTTACAGCGACTCATTCGTGAGTTTGGTTTGACGCACGAGGACGCTGCGCAGGCCGTGGGTCGCTCACGAAGCGCCGCCAGTAACTTGCTGCGGCTGTTGAATTTGGCCGATCAAGTTCAAACCATGCTCACGGCGGGCGACCTCGACATGGGTCATGCGCGAGCGCTGTTGTCCCTTGATAAAACGACCCAAATATCAGCGGCTAATCAAATTGTTGGGAAGAAGATGTCGGTGCGCGAGGCCGAGTCGCTGGTTAAGAAGCTTGCTGCTGAATTTAATTTAACGGCAGTCAAGCCAAAGGCCGAAAAGTCCCGTGACACCAAACGTATCGAGGAGCAACTGTCTGATTTGTTAGCTGCCGAGGTCGAGGTCCGTATCAAGAAGCGTGTTAAGCGCAATGGGCGGACCGAGGAGATGGGCGAAATCGCCATCGCATTCGGGTCTTTGCCTGAACTCAATGGCCTAATCGACCGCTTACGCGGTGCGCCAGACGCCGTTTAACTTCGCGGATTAGCCCTGGTAAGTGAAAATCTTTCCCGGATTCATGATGTTATGCGGGTCCAGCGCTTGCTTGATTGCCCGCATCATATCCACGGCCGCGTCGCCGGCCTCCGCGCGCAAAAAGTCCATTTTGTGCAAGCCGATGCCGTGTTCGCCAGTACACGTGCCGCCCAGGCGCAGTGCGCGGGCAACCAGCCACTCGTTCAATTGCTCAGCTGTTGCGCGCTCTTCAGGGTCATCGGGGTTGATGAGGTAGCCAAAGTGGAAGTTTCCATCGCCCACGTGACCCAACAAGAAGTAGGGAATTCCTGAGGCATCGGCCTCCTTTACGGAGTCGAGTAAACAGTTAGCCAATTGGCTAATGGGCACACACGTATCAGTTGAGATGGCGCGGCAGCCGGGTCGTGATTGGATTGCAGCGAAGTAAGCGTTGTGGCGTGCCGTCCATAGTTTGGTTCGCGCCTCTGGCGTGGTGGCCCACTCAAAAGCCTGCCCGCCCATGTCATCTGCCAGCGCCTGTACCACCTCGGCTTGTTCTTTCACACTGGCCGGCGAACCGTGAAACTCCATGAGTAGCATCGGCTCTTCGCGCAAAGTCAGTTGCGCATGCTTATTGACCATGGCAACTGATTTCCGGTCCAAAAATTCGCAGCGGGCGATCGGCACCCCCATCTGGATGATTTGAATCGTTGTTTGAACCGCTGCCTCAATGCTTGGAAAAGAGCATACCGCGGCGGAAACGGCCTCAGGCAAGGGATACAGCTTGAGTGTGACCTCGGTGATGACCCCCAGGGTTCCCTCGCTCCCTACCATCAACCGGGTCAGGTCGTAACCAGCGCTGGACTTCTTGGCACGGGTACCGGTACGAATGACGTCACCGTTGGCGGTGACGACCTCCAGAGCCAGAACGTTTTCGCGCATGGTGCCGTAACGCACGGCGTTTGTACCACTGGCCCGAGTCGCGGCCATACCCCCAATACTGGCATCTGCGCCCGGATCGATTGGGAAAAACAAACCATGATCTTTCACCGCTGCATTCACCGCCATGCGGGTTACGCCCGGCTGTACGGTGACCGTTAAGTCCTCAGCGTTGATCTCAAGGACCTGGTTCATGCGTGACACATCAACACTGATGCCACCCTGTACCGCGAGGAGGTGGCCCTCAAGGGAGCTACCAACGCCAAACGGAATCACTGGGACGTGAACGGCCGCCGCCAGTCGAACCGCGTCTTGCACGTCCTTCGTGGATTCAGCAAAAACGACGCCCGCCGGTGGTGGCACGTGGGTGAATGCAGACTCATCGCGCCCGTGTTGTTCGCGCACGGCCATTGCTTGGCTAAATTGCTTACCGAATCGATCGGCCAACGCCGCCAAGAGGCTGTCAGGGGTGTTTCGAAGCGTGACGGCAGGGATAGGTGCATTCATGGTGTATCTCCGTTGATCGTCGCATTATCGGGGCTTAATGGCGACCCATGCAATCGCGCAGGTGAATCGGCCATAATCGACGCAGATTCAGCAAATTTGAGAGAGCTCATGGGTAATCGACTCACACAAATCGCCACGCGCACGGGTGATGGCGGCACCACCGGACTGGGTGACAACCAGCGGGTCTCTAAAAGTAGCCTGCGTGTGCATGCCATGGGCGATGTTGATGAGTTGAACTCAAACATCGGCGTATTGCTGTGTGAGGCGATGCCAGCCGATGTCAGAGAGCTCTTGGTTGAGGTGCAGCATCAGTTGTTTAACTTGGGCGGCGAGTTGTCAATCCCCGGTTTCGAGTTGTTGAAGCCCGAAGCGGTGTTGGCGCTGGACGATGCATTGGCGCACTTCAACGCCCAGTTACCAAAACTGGCCGAATTCATCCTACCCGCTGGTACGCGTGCCGCAAGTCAAGCCCATGTATGTCGCACGGTTGCGAGACGCGCGGAGCGCATGGTGGTGGCATTGAATGAGCAAGAGAAGCTTAATGAAGCACCACGTCAATACCTCAACCGACTCAGTGATCTGATGTTCGTATTAGCGCGGGTCTTGAACCGCGTTGACGGCGGCGATGATGTTTACTGGAAAAGTGAACGCCTGTCGCGCGGAGACACTTGATGTCACGCGTGGTTGTCTATCCCGTGGCGGTCTGTTTTGGTGACTGCGACCCCGCGGGCATTGTGTTTTTCCCCAACTTTTCCCGTTGGATGGATGCCGCCTCATTGAACTTTTTTGTTGCGTGTGGAATTCCGGTGTGGCGCGAACTCGTCAAAACGCATGGCATCATCGGCACGCCGTTGCTTGAGATCAACACCAAGTTTTTCAAGCCGGCGACTTACGGTGAAACCATCGAGGTGCACACCAGCATTGATGAATGGCAAAACAAGACCTTTCGACAGCGCCATGTGGTGAAGCTCGGTGATGTGGTGTTGTGCGAGGGAACCGAGGTGCGTGCGTTTTGCATCAAAGACCCCGAGCAACCGGGGCGCATCAAGGCCATTCCCGTGCCTGATTTCATTCGCGAGGCTTGCGCGTAACGAGGCTTACCATCGCAATAATCGCGGTGCAGCCATTGCACCGAGCGTGCCAGTAGCAACGACCGCCACGCCGTACCAAACCGCGATGTACGCGGGCGACGTTTCTGCGCAACTCAGCGCAAATATGGGAACCCCGAAGCCGCTCGCTACCAGCCCACCAACGAAACCCGTCAGTCGTAGCCTTGTCGGCAATCCTTGGCGCCCTTGCCAAATGAGAACGGCCCATATCGGCAAGCTGATTAACAAGATACTCGCCACGCACGCGATGCCATTCCGCCACGACAAGGCAGGCCCCCAGGTCACTTGAGACACGGCAAAGACGCCGAACAGCATGAGCGCCACTGGCAATCCAATGAGCGCTAACCGCACCGCCTCAGCTTTTGACGGTAGGTTGCTGTTGAGTAATGCAGGCCAAGCCCGCATTGCAAGCAAGGCCGTTGCCAGCCCGAAGGTCGCTTTCAGCGCATAGCCCGTCACAAATGGAGGTGCGGTAATGTCGTCCACTATTTGCCAACCGTACAGAAAAATTAACAGACCAATACTCGAACTGACTAAAACCGCCGTGAGGGTGCCTGTCCGTATTGGGGCTGCTGTTGAAGTTTTCGCATGGTTTTTGCACAAGAAATTGATAAGGGCTTGTGTTTTCATCGGTTGGCTCGAAGTTGTTCCGCTAACTTTTTGATGCCGCGGTGCGTGTAAACCTTCACTGCAGAAGGACTAATTTGTAGGCGCGTTGCTGCCTCTTGAACGCTATAACCCTGCAGCTTGACGAGTCGGATCACCGCTTGCTGTAGGCGGGGCAACTGTGTGATTAGCGCCTCCAACTCAGATGTAGTTTCACTCGCGTGGATGTTGCTCGCATCGGCAAGGGCCTCTGCGCTCTCGGTTGACAAGGCGTCTTCAGCCCGACGCGTTTTCAGGCGCCAGAAGTCGACCAATTTGTAGCGCGCAATCGTATGCACCCATGCCGTTATTGGGCGCGATACATCGTATGTGTGCTGTTTAAGGTGCACCGCCAACAGCACATCTTGAACCAAGTCTTCAACATCCGCATCCAGTCCGATGAGCCGACGTCACGCATATTTGTGCACCAGTGACGATATGCCCTCAAGCAGTCGGCGGTAGGCATCGTCGTCTCCCAGCCTCGCCAGCGTAAGGCAGTCGTGCAAATCGGTCTCGGTGGGTTTCATAAAGACGGCGAAATAAAAATTAAAAATAATTTATTAATAAACTAAAAAATTGTAACCAATAATAACTCTTATCGAATAACCAATGGGAACGTCACAGTGACTGAACCCACTTTTTAAAAAGGTAATTACCGTGTCTAAATTAACAACCACTACATTCGCCGCTCTTGCTTTGGCTGGTCTGACCGCTGGAGCTTCACTCAGCGCACACGCCGCAAAGATGCCTCAAGAAAAATGCTTTGGCGTTGCCATGGCAGGTAAAAACGATTGCGCGGCAGGCCCTGGCAACGCTTGCGCGGGCACATCTAAAACTGACAAGCAAGCTAACGCGTGGAAGTATGTTGACGAGGGCACCTGTTTGAACATGAAAGGCACGTTAGAAGCCATGCCCATGAAAGACATGAAAGACAAGAAGGACATGTAATTGACCGTGTCGACGGCTCAGCCCACGCCTGTTTTGGGTGTGGGTTTGGCGGTTAGGCCCCAGCACTGGGAGGCTGTCTTGGCCTGCGAAGCTCCAGCCTTTTGGGTTGAGGTACATACCGAAAACCACATGGTCGAGGGCGGACCGCGCTTGGAGGCGCTCGTGGCGTTGCAGCGTAAGCACCCCTTATCGCTGCACGGTGTGGGACTGTCGCTGGCCGGTCAAGCGCCTATTGATAACACCCATTTGTTACGAATCAAGCGTTTGGTTGATCGGCTCAATCCCGCTTTGGTCTCTGAGCATATGGCTTGGTGTCGGCGGGCTGGCGTTGTGCTTCCAGACCTGTTGCCCATCGCGCATACGACGACTGAATGCGCACGTATTGCTGACCGTATCGACTACGTTCAAAACACATTAGGTCGCGCTATCGCACTTGAAAATCCCACGCACTACCTCACGGATGCCGGTCACAAAATGCCAGAGGACGTGTTTTTCAACACGATTCAGCGCCAATGCGGCAACACATGGATTGTCGATCTAACCAACGTATTAATATCCGCGCACAACACCCTCAAGTCAGGCGAGGCTGTCGATCCAACATGGGTTTTTAAACTTCCGTCTCATACGGTATCTGAAATTCATCTGGCGGGCGTTAGCGTTGATTCGGAAGCCATTACTTGTGCAAATGCGCCAATCTGGATTGACAGCCACAGTGCATCGCCAAACGAAGATGTGCAGCGTTTCTATGAAGCTTATCTAGCCTATACGGGCCCTAAGCCAACGTTGATAGAGTGGGATAACGATGTGCCATCCTTCGACGTTTTATGGGCTCAGCGCACCCGGTTTCAATCCATTTTTGAGGTTGCGAAAAAAGGATCCCAGCGTGCTTGAGGACCGGATCGCAGACCACATCTTGGCCGTTGATGAGCTACCAACATTGGGATTAGCTCGCATTTATCGCAATACCGTTTGGCGTGCTTGGCTTTCTGCCATGGCGCACCAGTTTCCCAGTACTCTCGAGGCGATTGGACAGCCGAGGGCTGAGGCGGTTGTTCGTTTGTTTTTGCAGCGTAACCCCCCATCCAGTGCCGTGTTGATCGACATTGGCGAGGCGTTCCCTCATTTTCTCAAGCAGGACTGCCGGGCCGAACCCACCTTGATTGCATTGGCAGAGGCCGATTGGCTATGGCATGTCGCACACGTTGCCCCTGACGCCCCCTGCCTCGGGGCCGACGAGTGGGCTCGTCTCACAGAAAAACCAGAAGATCCCATCGACCTTCATCCCGCGTGCCAGTGGGTATCCCCAACCGCGGAGACAACCGAGCTGGCGAAAAACTGGGCGGCGGGCCGTCCCGGGCATGCGCCCCTGGTTGGCGCCGGCTTGTTATTTGGTCGGCCCTACGGTGCCGTGGTTGCCGTCGGTATCAACGCGGCGGAGTCGGCGTTTCTCAACACGCTTAAGACGACTCACCGGCTGTTGATTGCGCTCGAAGCGGCATTAGTAGTACCAGTCCCGCTCGACATCACATCATTCGGGCAAACGCTCATGAATGTTGGCGCGTTAACCCCGAATAAATTGAACCCTTAGGAGATCCCATGAAACTCGTTGATCAATTCACTCTCTTGTGCAGTCGCCTCATCTCCGCTGACCTGCTGCTTCTTGGTGCGCGGGTCGCATTGGGTAGCTTGTTTTGGTTTTCCGCGCGAACCAAAGTTGAGGGATGGTTCACCATCCGCGACGCGACTTATTTTCTGTTTGAACATGAGTACGCCTTGCCCATCATTCCCTTTGAATGGGCAACGGTTTTAGCCACGACTGCCGAGCATGTTTTGGGTATCACCTTGATCTTAGGTCTCGCTTCACGCTTGAGCGCTTTGGGCTTGTTGGGCATGGTCGCGGTCATTCAGTTTCTGGTTTATCCGAGTGCGTGGCCGACGCATTTGAGTTGGGCGGTTCTCGCCCTGATGGTTGTGGCAGGTGGCGGTGGCCGCTGGTCGCTCGACTCACTCACGGCCGCAGGTCGGCGTCATTCACAAGTTGCCTGAGCTGCGATGTTAGGGCAAACACTAATCAATGACGCCTCGGCGACTGATTTGTTTGTCTTAGACATAAGGGGAAACCCGATTCTTGCGGCGTTGAGTAAGCAGAAGCACCAAGGGCAGGTATATTGTCGGTTCGGCATTTTTCACATCCTCGGAGATT